>Ga0041059_1000303_pt1 | contig 34960 bp, 26 predicted proteins | sample AraColnosormetaG_FD_56232 | JGI IMG/M metagenome (GOLD analysis project Ga0041059, IMG submission 56232) | Arabidopsis roots microbial communities from North Carolina, USA - Col MF nosort | ecosystem: Host-associated > Plants > Roots > Unclassified | place: USA: North Carolina | collected...
AATTTTTTTTTTTTTTTTTTGATAAAAATATGTGGGAAGTTGTTGTGACAAGAATCGATGTCTTATATCAAAAATCATGTGATCGTTTGAGATAAAAGACATACACAACGGCTTAATATACACTTTTGTAAGGCCACTTGTATTCTACCTCTTCTCTTGTTAGAGTATTTCCATCAAGAAGAAATCCAAATAATTTTGTAAACAAAAAATTATTATAATTTTATTAATTTTAATTTTAATAAAAAAATTTAACCAATTGAGAAGAGAAAAATGTCATGATTGTTTGTAGAGAGTATTTCATAGTTTCTCAACTTGTAGAGAGTATTTCATAGTTTCTAGAAATTTTTTAGTTTTTCACTCTCTTTTTCCTTATTATTATTGTAATTATTTTATTAATGAAAAACTCTATTTAAAGACTACCAATGAAGATGATCTTATTTTCTTCTGTTTTTACTTTTGTTATTTTTGGCATGATTACTAGCTATAAAACAAATATGATTACAACATTGTATGATTTCTCGAACTAAATTCACAGAAACTGTGTTGAGTTAAGGACTTAATTCCAGACGTATTGGTTCATTTGAAGATCGAATCAATAGTTATCAACACATAAAATCACAAAAGTTTCGCAGTAATTATTTTAACTTTTATATATACTTTTTTTGTGGGTGCAATTTTTAGTTTATAGTAAAATAAAATTTATTGGTGATTGATCCTTTAGATAGAACATTTTTTTGCATCGATAACTCAAGCATCTTTAAAAAAAAAGAAAAAAAACTCAAACATCTTTACTATTTTAAATGTTCGAATTTCGAATATACAAACATTCAAATCTATGACATTGATAGGAAAAAAACAATCAGAACTTGTTTAGTTGTTTGTACTTAATATTCTTACGTTAAAATTTGACAAAGCAATGCTGTGGAAATTTTTGACAACAGGCAAAGAGCTTAATAATGCCTAACGGTCGCCAGACAGGAGTCGAGAGAATCATATCTTTATAATATGCTTCTATCAAATTCCGAATATACCCTTACATTATTTCATCGTCACTGATACATTATTGATAACAGTTAGGATATAACAGTCTTTTTCAATACATTTTAAAATTCTCAATCGGAAGGGTAACATCGTAAAATTCGATCTATTTGGAATTTTCGTAATTGGCTAATCCCGTGTGTTTAAGAATGTAACGCATTCAGATTTGTCAAAAAAGCATTTTTACATAAAATGCAAAAATAAAAAAGAAGAAAGTCAACCTGGAGTGCAAAAATAGTAGTGATCTCTGGTACAATAATCTGAATGATTGTTCTACCAATATAGCAATATGAATAAATTTCTTATTATTAATGTTATAAGCTAGTTAGTTGCTAATACGTGGTATGCTAATATAGATATAATATAATTGAACTTTTGATGCAGTTTTGACTCTTAAGTTTCTTCAGTTTTACAAGAAAATGTTATATTGTTCCAATTCTTTCAATGTAAAAACACCATTGTCTCGTATTGAGACAAATTAAAGAAAACTAATTTTTAAACAATTTAACAGAGTGACAAAACTGAGCCATGACAAGAAAATCTACTTAACATCTTTACAAGGTACATGGGAGATTGGCCTGTGAAATACTTTTGATTTTTTTGGCACATTTTATACTCCTAAACCCTTCATTAAATAATCACACGAAGACATATAAAACGACAACTTCATCAAAACAAAACGACTAGTAATTTAATAAGTATTTCAGTTATTTTAATGCTTAATCAGGCATCTTAAAGTACATCAATAAAATTATATATAGAAACTAAGAGCATAAAATGAAAGAGATTGACCGACACACATTAACGTTAATTTGCTTTTCTTATACATATAGTACCAAGCAATATTTACGAAACGAAAATTTAATCAAGCGATTTAGTTATTACTGTATTATTATTGTTCACGCGCTTTTTCGAATTAGTTAATTTTGTTTTAACCAAATATCTCGGTCAAAAAATAAACAGCTCATAGCTCTCTCATCACTACTCTCTCTTCTCTCTCTCTAGCTCTGCCATTTTTTCGTCTGCAATAAGAGAGAAAAAAATCCAGAGAGAACGACAAAATTAGGAAGAGATCATAGACGAAACAGTAACCAAAACGAAGAAGAAACCCTAATAAGCTCTTTCTCTTTCTTCTTAATCCCGAAAATGGAGTATGAGAAATCTCCCACTGCTACTACTTTCTCTAGGAAGATTAGTAATAATCGTAGCCATAGTCTTAGCTTTAGTGCAAATGCCGTATACGACGGAGTTTTTTCTTCTCCGGTGAATTCGAAATCTCCTTTAGTTGATTACGGTGAGATTTTCCGAGGTTCAGGTCCTTCTCCGTCTTCGATTCCGTTTCTGGATGTTCCGGAGCTGAACGTTGGTAAGGTTAAGGTCGATGTTCGGAGTTCTAAGCTCGATTACTCTTCGGTGTTTGGTGGCTTAGGAGCTTGCGATTTTGCTGTTACTCCTAAGGAGGTGATCATCAAGTCCGAGAAGAAAACCTCCATTAACGAGGATAAGAAAAGGTATAATTCCTCTACGATATTTAGGGTTCTTTGCTGATTCAGTGCTGATATTACTCTCTTTAAGTACTGGCGTAGTTATAGCTTCTTTAAAGGCTATATGATTGTGATTTGTGAATGATGTTTTGCTGGAGACATCTTTGATAAACTAGTTGAATTAGTGGAATACTTTGATGTTGGATCTTTGTTGGTGAGCTTTTGGCTTGTTTCTCTAATGTGTAGGAATCGTAGGAAAGGTGGAAATTCTTCTGATGTTCCTCTTTGCAACGAGGGGAAAAAATCACCTGAAATGGTTAGGATGAAGCACTCTGATATATCATATCACCAGACGGTCCCTCGTAATGAGAATGGGGCTACTCATCTTACTCAGGTCCCTGCTACTATGCCTGGTCCTATTCCGACTCAAGTGGTTGATAATACGAGTTTGTTGCACAAGATTGAAAGTAAATCAACTCCTATTCCAGCAGTTGAGAAGAAGCTGCCATGTAACGAGGGTCGTGAGGAAGTCAAGGCTTCTAGAAAGCAGGGATCTAAAACTGAGGTTGATTTTGAGAACATTTTTGCTCGAGATGGATGCAGTACGCGTGATGACTCCACGTGTAAGACCGTTTCTAATGGTGAATATCGGGATGTGAAACCGCCTTCAAGCTTTCAGTGTACATTGAATGGTGAACATGGAGCTTCTGAAAGGTTATCGGGTTTAAATTCTGGGCCTTCGGAAAGGTATGAAACTGAAGATGCTGATTCTCCAAGTTCACCTCCATACTTCGATGCTGAAACAGATGAAAATTCGGTTGCCGCTGAGTCTTCTGCAGCACTGAAAAAGGCTATAGAAGAGGCTCAAATAAGAATGAATATTGCAAAACAAATGATGGAAAAGAAAAAGTCCGGCTTTCGCAGTTGTGCAAAACTGAAATCTTGTGATGACTCTAAAATTGAGAATAAAGGGAACACAAAGGTTGAAGGAATTACAGAAGAAAGCAGAGACAACAATTCTCAGATTCTCGGTGAAATGGTGAAACCTTCTGAACAATCATTTTCAAACGAGGGAGATCAGCATGCTAAAAGAGCGCGGAAGCTGTGGGGAGTTCCTGAAGGACTTTTAAAATCAACTTCAGACCATAAGCCAGAAGAGTTAGAAGAGCAAGATATCATAACGCTAGAAGAGGAACAAGCACGAAGAGGTCGAAAACACTGGGAATTACCTGGAGGGATATTCAAATCAGTTATGAATAGTAAGCAGCAGGAGCCAGAAAACCTTGCACCAGCTAAACCTGAACCTGATACGAAACAAGAGGTGCAACCAATAACTGAGAATCCCTTCTATACATTTGGACAGCTTGGCAGTAAATTAAAGTGTGTTGTAGAGGCCTTCACGGGGAGCAAAGTTTCACAAAAGGATGAGAAACAGTTTACAGAGAAGGAAAATTCTACCGTCACTCAAATGGTTCAAGATGAGGAAAGTGACTCACAAGAGATGCTAGCTGGTATTCCAGTCATAGAAACATACTTAAGGGAAGTGGAAGAGACCCCACAACAAACTGAGAGTAAGAGCGAAATGAATATTGAAGAGAAGTCTGAATCAACCATATGTGCTTTCACAGAAAGGTCTTCTCAGAATATGGAGAAAGAAACAGGATGGCAAGTTAAAAGTGCTTGCAAGTTCGAAGATGGATCTGGGGTAAAAGATTTCCAAGAAAATGGTGACCACACTTGCAATGTTCTAGATCAGGAAGGTGAGAAGGAGATAGTCTCTGAGCCACAGGAGATGTTAGTTGGTCCTGATGATTCCAAAACATATGTAAGGGAAGTGGAAGAAACCCCAACACCGAGTTTGAATAAAACTCAGTCCGATGATAGTGTTGGAGCTATGGTGTCTTTTAACAGAGTAAATATTTCTGAGCCAGGAAACATAGATGAGGTGCAAGAGGCAGTGCACAAGGTTCCCAGGCGAAGAAGAGTTTGGAAGACCTCTGAAGACGTCTATAATATGATAAAGGCTCCGAAGGGAAACAACAGGCCCTGGCAGCTAGAAAGTGCGGAAAATGAAACCACAGCGATGTCCTTTCATGAGGAAGGTGTAAGGATCCATCATGCTAGCGAGGAAATAGAAAGCACATCTGGACAAGCTAGTGATTCAGGATTGCAAGAAAATTGGACCGTTCTTAAACAGATGTTTAGGCAGATGTTTCAGACAGCAGATACTAAGGGAGAGGATGAAACTTACTGCTTAGTGGAATCTGAAAGGGGACATCTTGATATCCATCAAAAAGCTCAAGAAAAATATGAACAGGTTGAGGTGGAGACAGTAAGAACGAATTATGAAGCCTATGCACATACCAGAGAAAATGAAGATGAGTCGGCACAAGAAACATATTGTAGAAAAGAGGATGGTAAGGTAGAAGTGCAAGGTAAAACGTCTTTGGTCCGTGAACTGATAGGAGAAGAACTAGAAATGGCTAGCCTAGAAGAAGAAGATGTGCAGGAAGCATCTGAAGAAGCTGGCTGGGTTCAAGGACTTTCTGAACTTAATGAGATAAATGAGCATGCAGATTCTCATGCTGAAATGCTTGAATATGATCGAAGTGAAACAGATTCAAATAATTCTAGGGAGAGATTTGATCAAACACAGGAACAAGCAGAAGAAACTATGATCGATGGTAGTATAGATACTGACACCAGCAGGTCATCTTTTGAAATGAGACAAGGTGATTCATATATTGAGGAGGTTGGCATTGAGCAACATCGCAGTGATCAATTCCCTGAAAAAGCTAGTGCTGTCAGTAACACGGAAGAACACATTGAAGAAATAGATTCTGATTCGATTCAAAGTGGTTGGAGTGTTGTAGAGGATGACGACAGATCACTGCAGGATGGAGGGGCAAGTCAGGCAGAAAGTAAGCATGACGAATTGGAGGAAACCAAAGAAGAAAGTGATGAAATGAAAACAAGTCTTGGTGTAGAGAGAAATGGAGATAAGAAAGAACTAGAGCACCAGTTTGAGTGTCAAGAGAATGAAACATATAGAAGCAATGTGGAGGCAGCTGAGTCTTCCTGTCGTTTTCCAAACGGAGAAGAAATTATTGGCGCAGCAACAAATGGAAACATGAAAGAAAATGAGGGAGAGGAGGGAGAGGAGAGTTGTCGATCATCTATGGAAGAAGAGGGAGATGCTACTTCTGATATTGGCGCAGCAACAGATGGAAACATGAAAGAAAATGAGGGAGAGGAGAGTTGTCGATCATCTATGGAAGAAGAGGGAGATGCTACTTCTGATATTTCACAAAACAAAGCAGAGACAGTTGAGGAACATCTGAAAAAGATAGATGAAACAAGAGAGAAAGAGAGAGAAAGAAAGCAAGAGAGAGTTATGGTAGAAAGAGCTATTCGTGAAGCCCGCGAAAGGGCATTTGCTGATGCTATGGAAAGAGCAGGAAAAACTGCAATGGAGAAGGCAAAGGCAGTAGCCCACCGTAGAGAGGTTCCAAGGAAATCAGAAAAGGGATCTGTTGAGGTAAACGATAAGTTATCATCAGCTGAGAAGGCTTCAATGCAAGCCAAACTCAGAGCTGAGCGTGCTGCTGTAGAACGAGCAATCACTGAGGTCAGAGAACGTGCCATGGAAAAAGCATTGTCTGGTAAGTCTGCTGCTTCTCAAGCAAAAAGTTATGGCGGCAGCAAGTCATTTAGCTCTTCTGGTGAAAGACGAGGCTCCTCATCTTCTGTGAGTTTCAAGCCCAAGCCCTCTTTTCTTATGAATATTTTTCTTTTAACAGCTCTCATGTAATATTTTGATCCATGAAATCCTTCAGCAGGGTACGGAGAACAAAAGTTCAGGTCCTTCCAATTCTTCAAACCAGACTGGTATGTCTATATATATATTGTTGTTTCCAAGATTTTGAGCTATACACTGACTTGTACATATGATTTTCGTGTTGAAGCCAAAGGTGAACCAATCCAGAGATGTAAAGCTAGATCTGAGAGACACCAGAGAACATCTGACCGCGCAGTATGTACAGTTGTACATTATCTGTTCATCTGTATTTTATATTATACTATTTTCTCTACTTAAAACATATTGTTTGTTCGGTGTCATCATTCCAGGCAGAGGCTCTTGCAGAGAAGAAACTTCGTGATCTTAAAACCCAGAAAGAGCAGACAGAGAGAAATGTACTCACATAGACAATACTCATTATATCATCAGAAAATTCTCATATATCTTTGAATTTGGTTGTACTAAACCACCATTTTGTCTGATTGAATTTACAGAGACTCGCGGAAGCTCTTGATGCTGATGTCAAACGGTGGTCGAGTGGAAAGGAAAACAACTTACGGGCGTTGATCTCAACACTCCAATATGTAATTTGTTTACCCCATATGTCCACAGCTCTTAAGTCTTACCTCTTTAATGGATTAGATGATAAGTCTTAAACAAATGTTCTTTGCAGATACTTGGAGCAGAGAGTGGATGGAAACCGATTCCTCTCACTGATCTTGTCTCAAGCGCTTCTGTGAGAAAAGCCTACCGCAAGGCAACTCTTTATGTTCATCCCGACAAGCTTCAACAACGTGGCGCATCCACACAGCAGAAGTACATTTGTGAGAAAGTTTTTGACCTTCTCAAGGTTTGTCTCCATAAATCCTCGATAGAAAATTAATTCCATTTGATTGAGTTACCTCCATCTGCAAATCAGTCATTTACCGGCTTTTTCTGATTCTCCAGGAAGCATGGAACAAATTTGGTGCTGACGAACGATAAGTAAGATGGTGTAAAACTTTGGATTTTTCTTTACCCTATTATCAGAAGTCACCCTGCAAATCAGAACCTAGCAGCCTAAGAACCTAAGTTAACAAGTACAGGATCAAGCTATGGTATGGGATGAAGACAGATCTAGAGATGTAATAACTAGTTATAAATATTTATAACTATGTGTCATATATAGAAAAGTAGCTCATTCATATTCCCAGCTGAATCAGCCACAAATCTTATTCATCATACGGTTTCTCAAACTAAGGTTAATAAATAGTACATTATTAAGTCAATGTGGTACACGAACCAACCGCATGCGAGAGCTAAGATAACAAAGAGGTTTAAAAGCCGAGCAAGTGAAGCATTATAGCATTTTGAGCATGCATGCGATTCTCCGCCTGTGGAAAGACAATGGAATAAGGAGCCTCTACGACTCCATTGGTCACCTCAACTCCTCTCTCTGCAGGCAAACAATGCATGAAATAGGCTTTTTGACCCGCCAACTTCATCAGAGCTTCATCCACCTGCAATTGAACATAATATGTAAGCGTGAAGCAGTGTAATTTAGTAAGAGTACCGAGCATTGCACCAAAACTAAGCCAGATTAAACTTATGTTTACCTGGAATCCTTGGAATGCTTTCCGGCGAGCTTCGGCTTCATCCTTTTGACCCATACTGGCCCATACGTCTGAGTACACAACATCTGCTCCAATAACAGCTTCTTTAGGATCATTGGTGATCTCTATCTTACTTAATCCAGCTTGCTTTGCCTTTGAAACTCTTTCTTTGTCTGGTTCATACCCTTTTGGGCAAGCGCAGACAAAGTGGAATGGAATAACGGATGCCAATTCTAACCAAGAGTGAACCATGTTGTTCCCATCTCCAACATACACAACCTTAAGTTTGTTGAATTGGTGTTAGTATAGATAACATTTTTTTATGACCTTACATGTATGCAAAACATAGAACAATGAGATCATAATACAAGCTGTGCTTTAAAATGGACAATCTTGAATGTCGAGATTTCATGAAATAATCTTGGTTTTGTTTCAGTTTCCTTCAAGCAGTAAATGAGGTAGAACTTTTTTTGACGACATATGAGGAGGAACATAGATAATAGCAAGCAGCGGGTAAAATGGTTAACTAACCTTTGTCCCTTCAACTTGACCAATGTGCTCTATCATTGTGAGGGCATCGGCCATGATTTGGCAAGGATGGTTATGATCAGTCAGACCATTGACAACTGGTACACTCGAGTAGTTAGCCAAATCAAGAATGTCCTGCAAATGAAGTGGATTCAAGTTTGTTCATTCATCTTTCTGAAATTGGAAAGACGTGCAAACTTAAGCATAGAAAAGAGTTGAAAAACAAATATCCATGCCACTAACATACAGCACACATGAGAATGCAGTTATCTTTCTGAGATTAGAACAAGCCATAGAAATGTTTGTACACTTCTAATGTTCCCTTATTAATCAATCAAAAACTCACCAGCATACCTGATGAGCAAATACACGAGCCATAATGATGTCATTATAGCGTGAAAGAACACGAGCAACATCACGAGTTTCCTCCCGCTTACCCATCTGAATGTCATTGGGACCTAGATATAACGCATGGCCACCGAGCAAGAAAAAACCAGTCTCAAACGAAACCCGAGTCCTCATGGAAGGTTTTGCAAAGATCATAGACATAGACTTCCCTTTAAAAGGTAGATAATTTCTCTCCCCTGATTTCAGCAAGGCCTTAACCTCTGAAGCCTTGTCTAAAATCGTTTTAATGGTGGCTGTGTCAAAATCATCTATTGCCAGAAAGTCTTTCAGGTCAGATTTTCCTGCAAAAAAATAAAATCTTATCATCTCACAATCCACTGGAAATGAATCTCTAGATGAAAGCATCTAAAAGTATCAAACTTGCGTAGTTTCTCAATCAATAGAGGCAATAATGAGTCACATTTTCGAATGCTAAAATCAAAATCCGATACCAACATACAAATTTCATAAACAAAATCTGATCTTTGGGGAAGTTTCCGAAAGAAATGATAATGAAATGCCTAAAAGGCTAACCTTTGACATCGGAAGGAGAAGAAGGCGAAGTGACGGAGGAGGCTTGACATGAAACACGAAGGCGAGGGAGAGCAGGAGAAGGGAGTGAAACGGCGGAGAATCTCCGAAGAGTAGTACCGGGGAAGAAGGAGGAAGACGAAGAAGAGAAGGAAAGAGCCGGTGATCGAGCCGTCGAAACATGAGAAGCCATTGCAGCCGCCATCGTCTTAATTCAGAGAGAGTTGTTGACTCTGTGAGTGACACTGCGCTTTACCTTTATAAGAGAGACACCGATGACATTTTTTCTTATTGGGCTTTTTCCACTAGGCCCATTTTCAATTCTATGTATAAAAAGGTTTATTTATTTTTCAACTTGCCCTAATTTGTGACCATCTTCCTTGAGCTTGTTGTTCCGATGAAGACGGTCACCGGAAGAGTTAACAGTGCAAAGCCAATCTCTCTATCAAAGGCGGCTACTCTTCTCTCCGGATTCGTTTCTTCTGAGAATGGAGCCTCTCAAGATGTTAGCGCGTACCTTCGACGAGCTTCCGGTGCCTTTATTGAATTGAAGAGCATCCATAGGGAGATTAAATCAAAGGAGACGAAGCTAAGCTCTAAGAAGAAGAGGAAGAGTCATCGAGAGATGGGTTCGGAAGAGAGGAAGAAGAGTAAGAAAAAGAGAAAATCCAGCGAGATCGTTGTTTGAAGTTGATCAAAAAATTGTAGTGGAATTAAGAAAAGCTTTCAAATTTTGTGGGAATGTTGTTGTAGTTGAAAGATGTTCACTTGGTGAGAAAGATTTGATTTTTAGAATTCTCTTGTTTATAGTTTCTGTTATCTGCATTGAAATTATTGTTAAGGTTCAAAACTTTGGATTTTGTGGAGAAACTACATTGGTCACAAATCTGAGATGACCAAGAAAAAACAACTCTTCTGCGCCAATTTGCGACTCTGGCCTATACGTAATTGTTTCAATGACATTCTTCATATTGTTAAACAAAGGCATCAGGCGGCGCTTGTTCCGGAATCTGCACAACAAAAGCAACAAATTAATCTAAGAGCAATAAATTTTTTGGAAACAACTTAAATGATTAGTTTTGAGCAATTTACCTCCCCTGGATTCCATTTCTCCTTTAGCCAGATACTACTATCAACAGGATCACCACCTATTTGCAGCTCGGTTCTGCCGCAAATGATTCAAGTTAGAAACGTATGAAACATCATAGTATGTTTTGATTAACTCTGTCAACATGTTCAACAACGGTTTTTAACTATAGAAAAAACCTGGAAACAGATTGAGGACTTACCCGGAAGATGTATTTGTCGTGTTTATAGCAGGAGCAGTAAAAGATGCAACAGGGACATTGAAGTTGAATGCGGTCTGATTGTTCTGGGAAGTGTTTGTAGCCGGTGTTGGAGTTGATTGACCAAAGATGTTATTGTTTTGTGGAGTTGTGGCAAATCCGGGTCCAGGTCCAAATGATGCTGGTTTGAATGTTGTTGATGGATTGGTTTGGAAACCAGAGGGACCTGTGATCATTTGCAAAAGAGGTTTCAGATGATGGCGAGTCTCTTGGCCTTTAAGCAAAGTTTAACATTAGAAGTAGTACCTGAAGGAACAGGTTGAGGAGTGTTGACGCTGAAAGCATTTGGTTGTTTATTAAAGCTTGCAAAGGCATTCGGAGGTCCAGATGAACTATGTAGAGGAATCATTGGCCAGAGAGAAATATGGAAACAGAGTTTTCATGAAGGCACCCCTTTACGGAATTTGGAAAATGGAGAAAGCCCACAAAAGTTGATACCTGAGACCACCAGCGTTGGTATTGGAGAATGCAGTTTGTTGATTATTTGATTGTTGAGTAAAGCTTGCAAAGGGGTTCGGAGGTCCAGATGAACTATGCAGAGGAATAGTTGGCCAAAGAGAAATATGGGAACCAAGAGGTTATAAAGGTAACACAAACTTGTTTGAATATGGAATATGGAGAAAGTTAGTACCTGACTCCACCAGCATTGGTATTGGGGAATGTAGTTTGTTGATTGAAGCTTGCAAAGGCATTCGGAGGTCCAGATGAACTATGTCGAGGAAAAATGGAAACCGAGAGTTAGTTTGAAGGCAACACAAACTTTTTGGGATATGAAAATTGGAGAAATCCCACAAAAGTTGATACCTGAGTCCACCCGCATTGGTATTGGAGAATGCAGTTTGTTGATTAAAGCCAGAGAATGCTGGAGAAGGGGAATTGATCTGACTGGACTGAGGGAAGATACTAGGAGTGGTTGCAGCAAACGGGCTTTGATTGGCGGTAACAGAGCCTTTGTATGGATTCCGTAGAAAGTTTTCAAACTCGGCTATTTTGGAATTTTGCAGATTCCTCTCCCTTTCAACCTATATAATGCACCATAATAAGCCAGGAAAAGAGGAAATCAACTTATGTCTTATCAGTATGAAATGAAAACCAGTGTAAAGTATAACAAACACAAGAAAGGTTAATCTCACAATCGACTGTAGAGGTATTCCTCGTTTAGCTTCTTCATATGCCACTGCACGTAGTTCTNCATAGCTGATATCACCGGTAACATCACATGGAAAACTAGAAGAAAAAAAAGATAGAAAAAATCAGACACGTTTATAAAGAATGGATAAAGATCAAGGATGCTAAACCAAATGAAGTAATACATACTATTTCCAGTGGCCGTAGCATGTGAGCTTCCACATGGGTCTCTCATTCTTAAAATCGTCTTGCATTACCCGCTTACACGCAGCAGGATCTGTGCATCTTTGTATAGTAACCAAGAGAGAAACAGTAAATTTCCAAAGAAACAAACGGCTAAAAGGATGATAATTGATAGAACAAGCATATGTAAACATATATACACTCACTTATGATCTGCCGGCTGCGTCTGTTTACCAGTCTGCTGTGTAGAAGCAGCAGCACCACCACCAGTAGGTGTAGAAGCCGTTCGTGACCAAGTATTCTGATTTGCAAAAGCATCATCATGTCACCATTCATTCAACAGGCAAAATGCTTTCGTTTCTTAAAGAAGATGCACCATTTTTCTCATCCAAAGCCGAACGATAACTTGCATTCTATCAAAGCAATACTTGCATCTTAAAAGAGGAAAAAAACAAATTGACCTGGAACTGATTCGGTCTGCTGGAACCACCACTTTGTACACCAAATCCAAAAGGGTTCGAACTATTTTGTTGCTGCTGCTGCTGTTGTTGTTGTTGGTTTTGTGTACCAAAGCCAAAGGGATTATTTGGCTTAGCTTGTTGTGGATGAAGAAATCTACAGTTTTCCCCATACCTACAACTGCAAAAACAGCACAAAGGACGATGAGTCCAATAATTACGTCTCTAAGCTTCTACTATCACTAATCATAACTTCCGAAGCAAATCAACCCTCATTAATGGCGGAAACGAAGATTAGAATCTATCAAAGTCAATAAACTGTATGATTCATTTAGATTTCAGCTCAATAGACATCGTTTTCTAACACATTACCACCTTCGCACATCGATTGATTTCAAATTAAACCCCAGAATATAGAACACGAAACCTAAACTTCAGCAATCGAAACAAACTTCAAAAACTCTTATAAAACAACAAATTGAATCAAAACAAAAACTAGAACAGATGAAGAAGAAGATGATGATGATGAAAAGAGTATTTACCTGCCACGCTGAAAGTTTCTACACAGTTCCTTCCTCATACTCGCAGCTAAAACCTTCGAACTGTGTACGTATGTGCGTATATATATATGTAGTTTTGCTTCTCTCGAGAAAAATGAAGAAGCGTTAGATTGACGAAGAGTGTATCAACAGAACAAAAGGAAGTCTCTATGTAAATTACCATATTACCCTTACATATCTTCAAAGTATTTAGGGTTATAAACGTAACTCCAATACACTTCATCATCCTCATTCTCTTATCCATCAATCGTTACTTCGTTTCTTCTCTATCACCAGGAAAAAAGAAGAAGATAGCTCCTGAAGACAAAAATGGCGGTTTCTCTCCCGAACTCGTTTCTTCAGATTAGCCCATGTGTTCCTTCTCTGCAATTAAGAAAGGTAAGCTCGAAATCGATTTCTCATTCTTCGTCTATTTCTCCTCCTTCCCCAAAATCACTAAATTTGTTTGTGTTTTTTTTTCAAAATTAGCCGGTGATGGCGGCAGTGAAAGGAGGAAAACAATCGGTGAGAAGAAGCAGCAATACGGTGGTTCAGATAACGTGTCGTAAGAAGGAATTGCATCCTGAATTCCACGAAGACGCAAAGGTTTACTGCAATGGAGAGCTGGTGATGACTACAGGAGGAACAAAGAAAGAGTATGTGGTTGATGTATGGTCAGGTAACCATCCGTTTTACCTCGGGAATCGTTCGGCTTTGATGGTTGATGCTGATCAAGTTGAGAAGTTTCGTAAGAGGTTCGCTGGGCTTTCTGAGATTATGGAGATTCCTGTGCTTAAAGGAGAAATCATTATGCCTACTAAGAAAAGTAAAGGTCCCAAAGGGAAGAAGAAATGATGAGTCTTTTCTGGTAAAGCTTATGTCTTTGAATTTGTTGTCTTTTCAATTGAAGTCGAGATACTGCTTAGGCTGTTAAAAATTGTATGTGAATTTTCTTCTGAATGCTATTGGTTATGCTTTCTTTAAGATCTATTTGGTTTCATTGAGAGTGAGACTAGGATCTCAGAGCAATGATACAAGTAGTAGCGAATCTCAAGGACAAATCTTTAGCTTGTGAGTTTGGCATGAATTTGTGATGGATAATAGATAGATATACACTGGTGAGAGAAACATAGCAACAATGCCTATGAAATGGTAATTGCAAATGAAAGAAAGGTTGTGGCTTTTGCCACATTTTGTGATAATCTTGGAAAGTTATGGCATGAGATTAATGACTAGTGTAGGTAGTTGTTGTTGATGTGTAAGTGGTGTGTTGATTAGTTGATTGAGATCATTTTTACATAGATTTATAAGATGTTGAACATGATGATCATGGTCTATGTAAGTGTCTGCTGAAGTTATCAGGCAAAACATTTGTCTTCTGACGACGAAGTGGCGTACTAATAGTGAGCAGATTCTTGAACTGTGGCCATGGCGTAGGAGTATGTTTTGCTTGAGAACATAAAAGAAAATTTTTGGCACTTGAAGTTGAAGATTCTGTGATCATGCCCAATTGTATACTACTACTGAATTTGTGTGACCAATATTGAACAGAAACAGAATACTCCAGCTCAATCAGAGGTTTTACCAATATCAAGCCAAACCAATATCAGGCCGTCTCAAGCCCATTTGAAGACAGTCGAATGTGTGGGCTATTTTAGGCCCATTTCCTCTCAGCTGGAGTCTTCTGCTTCTTAACTAAGCTACCAAAGTTTTCACTGAAGTTCAAAAGGAAAACCTGTGGGCTTTTTAATCCGTTAGTAAATTGGGTTTTGACATCTCTACATACTTCATATGCTGATCGATGCAGTTGAATCTGAATAATTGAGTTAAACTAAATTCATTCGTTGGTTGAAGTCTTAGATCCTTTCTTATCAATGATTTGCGATCTTGACTAAAATTGAGTCTTAAAATATTATCTTAAAGACTTTAGACACACAAAAAGAAGGTGTTTTAAGATAAACTAATGGTCTCCTGTTTCCTAGCATAAGATTGATGAAAGACGCTGTGTTGGGTTAGTTAAACTATATGTCTAACCATATCTAATTAGTTTGTTAATTATGTTGGAATAAATACAATGTGTTGGATTAAATAAATTTTAATTTTGCTGGGACAAATACAATTTAAATGTTCGTTGCGTTCATTTGTCGAAAATAATGCACTTCGTATGTTTGTTTGTTCGGGGACAGTTATCTGACTCTGTTGATCTTTCCAAATCAGCCTTTGTCTGCAGTAAACACTAATAGCTCCCTCAATTTTATAATAATTATGAATTAAGCTATTAACTTAATTAAAATATTTGCATATATACCCCCCTATACTATGTGTATTGTGTAAAAAGTCCTGTTAGGGCACATGACTCATCTTATTTTCACGTGGTTCTCGACCATTTTCCTGTTATTCTTTTGTTCGGGATCCACGAACCTCGTTAATGTGTGGATAAGTCTGTTATTCTTTTACTTTGACGGCGCGTGACTTTCACGTGTATTCTTAAAAAGATTAGTGGGCTTCTCATGGACTAGTTTAGATAAATCCATATCCATGTAATATAATCAACTTTATCCTCAAATATGAAGTCGAATATTGCGTTATATCTGGCATCGTTAAATTATAGTAAGTTGAAATATGTTCAGTATATTCTATAGCAAATTCAGTATCTTTAAGTGGATCAGTCACTTTATCTTCGTGCAAGTTTCTATATAGTGAAAATATTGTTTCGATACCACAATTAATTAGTTATGGATGGCAATTAGTAAACAAACTAATCATTGTTTTCATAGGAAGAGAGACAAAACAAACAAAGTATTCTCTAGGTTCTTTTCTAAATTTTGAATACTAAAGAAAACCAAAAGAACCATTACTATATGTTTGTACTATTATCATTGGTTGGGTGTCCAAAAAGCAAAACCATAGTATAAAATTAAATTGTCAAAAAAGAGTCATTAAATTTTAACTTATTGAGGATATATAAAAAGACTAGTCCTGCGATCGTATTTCCGTATCAGTGTCAGTGTATCTCCTTCTTACAATAAAATATTTTCTCTCATTTAACAAAATCGCTTCACTTTCCCGATTCAATTTTCCCGGAAAATATCACTTTCCCGTTTCATTTTCCCAGAATAATCCAAATCTCCATCGTAATCAATTTCTCAAAACCTGTAGTATTAATCATCAAACCAAGCATTTATACTGTCTCTGTTTTCAATTTCACGGAAACAAAGACAAACAAAAACAGAGCGCGTAAAAACCAAAAAATGGAGAAGCCGTTCGAATTCCATGGCGTGGAGGCGGAGAAAGCGGAAGCGATGAGGAGATACAACAACCGTAGAAGCTTCAGAGGCATTCTTCGTTTAGTCGGCGTAGCTTTTCTGTGTTACTTATGGTTCCCGACGGTGGCGATTATACTACAAACCGTCGGCGACTGGATTTATTGGACCGGAGCGGTTTTAATAACCGATCGTTCCGTCGTCTTTTTCTTCGCTAACCTAATCGTCGGTTTGATTTTCTTTCTCTCCGGCGAGAGTAACAACGAGAGTAGTAGTAGTAATGTCGAAACAGAACCAGATCTCTACGATCAATACACCTCTTCTTTCTCCACCGTGATCGCAAACGCCTCCGCCGCGAAAGTTGATGATAATGATTCGAACAAGCAAATCGTTCCGACGTTTAACGCGGAGGTTGATGAGGCGGTTAAGACAAAACGAATTTCTAGGAGGACTAAATCGGAGATATGCCGGCCGGCAATGGAGTATGAGAGAACGGAGTCGGAGAAAGTGGTGGAAGACGATGAATCGGAGAAGCAAATCGTTCCGGCGTATTTCCCAGAGGATGATGAGGAAGTGGTAGTGGATGAGGCTAATCGGGAGATGGTTACAACACCGGGAATTTATAGGAGGACGAAATCGGAGACGAAGAAAGAGATAATCCGGCCGGTGATAGAGATTCGGAGAACGGAATCGGCGAAAGAGGTGCCGATAGATAGGCTGAGTAGTGAAGAGTTTCGTTTGGTGGTAGAGAGTTTCTTGAAAACGCAGAAGAAGAGAGCACGTGATTCGGAAAACGACACCGTTCGATGTCATGTACTTGGATCTAGACCTGGCCTCATTGGTGGCTATGGCTCGTGCTAGTCTTGATAGCTGACTTGGAAGTAGAGAAGAGGTAACAAAAAAAGTAAAAACTCACAAATGACTAAAGTTTGGTAGTATTATTCTACTTTAGGTGATGCTGGTGATTATTTTAAAATTAGCTGGCTTGATTTTCATTTTCGATGGTTTCGATTTTCTTTGGCACCACAATGAAATGAAATACGGAAATAGTAATTTTTATGTGAATTTGGGGAATTTTTTTTATCATTGATATCAAATTTGCTAACTCAGTCAGCCATTATTTTAGTAGTTTCAAAGACATTCAAATTTTGATATCAAAAAGTCGACTAACCGACTACCTATGTTGTTTACCACATCTTTTATGGAGTTAGCCTTGAATCAAGCTTAAATTATAAATAGACACATTTTTCATCATGACTCATTCATATAAGCATAGACCAAACAAATACTGTATGATAACTGCGATAGGAGGCAAAGCAGAGACGGAAGTGGGAGAAAATGGTGTCACTGATATAAATAAAAATGTACTTTGAATATTAACTGAAAAAACATTCTTCTAAAATTTCCCCCAAAAGTATCAAATCTTTGCTTATGAGACCTAATTTTGGATATAAACATTGTTCTCTCTATAGGGTTGGTGTTTACGAACCTACTCATAAAGCAGAGTACAACACCACTTCTTGTAACTCGTATAACTCGAAGCTCTCTCTCTCTTCAGTCTTCACCAGCACACCTTCTTTTTCTGTTTTCCCAACAAAAACCACGTAAGTGTATTCTCTTCATATATCAAAAAAACAATCACAAAATTACGGGTGATTGGGTGGGTGAAAGAAATTAAATGATTTACCTTGTGATACTTCTCGTCTTCTTCACGGTCTATGTAAGCCAAAAGATCATCTTGTCTCATTAAAGCCTCATGTAAAGCCTGAATCATTGGAGAGTGTTGGCGTTAATATACACACACAAAGACAGTTGCTTTTCATATTAATTAATAAAAGTCATTTAACATGGAATTGAGAGGTTTCCTTTAGACCTTTTTTGTAGCGATGAGCTCTGCTTCAAGTGCATCCACGCGATAAACAGCTGTATTAAGCAACTCCTCTTTCTCACGCGGCATCTCATGACGCTTCGAGTGCAGTGTTTCTACCTGTTTCTCAAGATCTCCTAGTCTGTTTACAACAGAAGAAAACACATTTCTCTCTGCGATAGTTGCAAAAGCCGGTGAAGGAGGACGAGACTCTCTAGCGTTTGGTCCATCAACTGAAGATTCAGACTGGGAGTGTCCTTCTCTCTGTGGCAGAGCCAAAGATATGAGAAGCGTAAACAAGTTTACAAAGAACATCATTAGCCACCTCCAGATATAAGTAACCGTTCTTATTTTGCCCGAATCGGGTGTATCCTCTGAACCTGCACAAACATATTCCATTACAGTTAAACTTTGCGTTGATCTGATTTCTGATTTACATATCATAATATTTAGATTCCTCTCTTTTACCTTTTGAAGCCTTTGGCTTTTCATGGGCCATCCAAGCAACATCCACGACTTTGTCCACCATTGGTGAATCATACTCTGATGAGTCAGTAGGATATGATATAGCAGTGCCCCTAATCTGAAAGTAACATCAGGTAGTAAGTAGTCTGAAATGCATACTGTGATTTTCACTTCCGTACAAAAAAAATTCTTACATCTTCACAAACAGGAGTCAGCTTGGGAACACGAAGCTCTCTATTTACTTTTGGAGAAGCCATCTCTTCCACTTCAGACCCTGATTCTGCTGTCGAGGTGTCACTAGCTTTTATCTGAGCCAATGAGGACATTGTTGTTACGGTAAGACACAAATTTTGAAAACAAGTTTCGTATCTTAAGTATAGAAGACCTTTACCCCAGAAAAAGATGGCTTATCGCATGAAGACACACGGGAAAAACTGTTTAGAGCCGAATTATGCCTGCAGAGCGGTCCACCACTTTGAAGCATCTACAAGGTGGGGAAGATCAGTTAAGTAACACTATTCTGTCTGGTGTTAATCTTTTTAACCAAAATAGGCTGCGGAAGATCGATTTTTACCTTTAATATCTCAGGGTCATTCCAGGGGCCTTTATCAGATCTCATACAACCACCTCGATCTGCACAGGTGCAAGTGCCACCAAGAAAATCTGGCAGCTGGCTGAAAAAGTTCCAAAAATGGTTAGGAAGCTATATCATATTTTGGACTCATGTGAACCAAACAAGCTATATCATATTTTGGACTCATGTGAACCAAACAAGAGGATTGAGATGTCTCAACCTTGCATCAATGATCTCAAGTAGTTTGTTTTGGTACTTGTTACCAATGACCTATAACAACAACACATCGACAATAGTTAATACGATTAAAGATAATCTTTAGGATAACTTGAGGAAATGTGGATGGATATGCATAAAAGGGTAAATTTACATGAATCTTCGTGACTGTTTTTGGATCAAGAAACTGTTTCACTGTGGCCCAGACTAGCTTAAAACCAGAACCACCATTGATGATGAACATACGATGAAGTGTCTGCATATAGGTGAAATATTACCTCACATTATCTTTTATCAAACTTATTTAATTAACACACAATTTGTAACAAAATCAATAGCAACCAGCTCATACCTCAGGGTAGTTATCGTTATCAATCTTTTGCAGCTGGATTATGAGATCCCTCGCAGGCTTAGAGAAATTCTTGAACCCCTGCAAAACATAAGTTAAGCAATTATAAGTAATAAGATGCAGGACAATAAACACTACACTAGGAAAAACTAACAGAATCTGGTTTTATAAGTACCACGCCTTGGACATCTAGAATTGTTGTGCTAGAGTCAATATGTCTCTTAGCAGCAATGCAGCAAGCTGGAAGCTTTATGTTGACAGTTTTCTCAAACTCTCGAACATGATACCTTATGAATCTTTCCACTGTAGTGACTTGCATGAGCTTGGCCGGATCAACTAGTCCTAATCTTTCAATGTAAACAGGCCTTCCTTCTTTATCAACACCATGATAACCATGAGGGTAGTATTTCAGAACTTCATCAAACTCTTCAAATTCAAAATCCTATTAACACACATATTGAGATTAAAACCATCACATGAGATTAAAAGTAACATATTAAGATTTTTTTTAAAAACATGTAATTCACCTCGAAAATGGTGTCAGTACCAAAATCTTTTCTCCATTTGATCATATTACTCCACATTAACTTGGTTTTCCCAATATCAAATTTCCTAGCTTTCAAGAATCTAACAGAGAACATAGAACATCAAAATCATCATCATCACCATCATCATCATCATGAAAAATGAATCGACAGAAATAAAGTCTCACCTCAGCATGATGTGATAATCATCAAGTGTAGGAGGAAGCAAATTCTCAGAGACGAGTAAATTACGGAATTCATCAACAGCTCGCAATTCCTCAACATCATGAATATCTTCAATGGTAAGAGAGAAAGTACGATCACTGCTTCTTCTCCTACTGCTACCTTTCTTCTTCAACGAATGTCTGAGTTTGCTCGAAGCTTTCGCAGCTTTCTTCTTGAAATTGAAATTCCCGATTCTTGTCTTCTTCTCATCCTCTGAAACTTCGAAATCTGATCTCCTTTCTCTTCTCTCATCATTGCTTGAAACTCCTTCAAAACCTTAAACCAAACAAAATCTCAATCAACATCAACAACAACAACAACAAATCCCTAAAATCTAAAACTCAGAGCATCGTCTACGTCTAGTTCTCAAACTCAATCTAACAAACCAGAATTGCGTGATTTCGAAATAGCGAGAATCGAGAGAAAGGGGATGATTAAAATTTACTCACAAGGTCTCGCAAATCGATCAAGAGAGCCTGACATGAGAAATCTTCAGAAGAATCCGAGAATCGGGGAACTCGGAATCGGCGGAGCCGAGAGAGAGAGAGAAGCGATTCTGCAGAGAGGAAATTGAAAGAGACGTAAGAGGGAGAAGTAAAGTGATGATGGGGTTTTATAATAATTATTAGTCTTCTTTAATTAATAAGTTTCAAAACTTGCGTTACAACAAAAGTTAGACTAGAAATGGTTTTCATTAATTGTGACCGGAAACACAAAGACTCGTCGGTGATTTTTTTCCTTCTTTTCTTCTTAGAAACTTTAAAATCAGTCATACTCTGTTTTCTTTTTTTTGAATGTTTGCTGGTAAGTGGTAACTACTATTTTTTGAGGTTTTTTCAATTTAGTTTTTTAATTAGATGAGTCCCCGCGCACGGTAAATACCGTTACTAAATACCGTTATAATTAGTTAATAATTATATATCGACTAATGTATTTTCAAATTTAGTGAGACGGATACTTACTATATGAGATAAATTTGTTAAGAATCAAATATCAATATTCAAATGGCTACTTTCGATCTTTCTTTATTTCTTTTCTTTCTTTTAATATATTTTTTTATTCGTTATAACAATATTCGGATTGATTGTTTAATCAAGAAGGCGCGTATCTGTATTACTTTCTTTTTTCATGTAAACTTATCGGTTTTTGAATAATTCTTGATAAAAGAAAAATGTTTTTCTGATAACTTAGTAAAATTGATGTTTGGTAAAAAAGAAACGACGAGATGATGGTTGTTTACCTAAACATGTTCAAAATCTGAGATTTTTTAGTTTAATGAGATGTTTTTCTGTTGATTCAAAAAGGATAGTGGGATATTTGAATTAAAAAAATGTTAGATTTGTAATATAAAACAAAAAAATGTTATAAAATTAGGCTTATTTGTCTATACATATTTGAATTGCTTATGTACCATTTAAAATCACTATTCATCTACCAAACTTAGGCTTTTGTCGATATATGACTTGTTTATGTGCCAAATACATGATTTATTTCTATTTTTTAATCTCTTATTGATTTTAGATATATTTTCCTTTATTTATTTATTTTTGTCTTTTTAATAACATTGACTATTTTTTCCCCATATTGAGAGCCCAATTCTGACAAGTGGTTGTCAGTTTGTCACACTATTTGTCGTATGAAACGTATGTTGCGAGATATTTTATTTGAATGGATATGGATTTTTTTTCATTTTAATTTTTTCTTTCCATTTATTATCAATTGACAATTTTTATTTATAAATTAAATATAATACAAACCAGTTGAATATAATCTTAATGGTACTGTGAAAACCATGTCTGCGTAAGATCTCTTGAATAATAAAATTTACATGAATATATATATTTGTAAATTAGTAAGAATATTTATAGACATATTTACCAAAGAACATCATAATGAAAAATAATTATCCTGTTTTATTGTCACGATTTAGATTTAGACAATGCAGTACTAACAAACAAAACAAAGACACTGCAGATATGTCGGCAAAGCCAGTGATTTTGTCTTTTCTTCAAATTTCATGTTAACCATATGCCACATTGCTTCTATGATAAACAACAAACAGCTGCAAGTAATAACAAAAATATATAATTAAATTATTATAAAAAGAAAGAAGCACGAAAACAAATACGACGAACATAAGACTTAAAAGGAAACTTAAAAGTAATTAGAGTGAGCTTAATTTGCATAGATTAATAAGTAATATGTACACATCACGCTACATACATACATTATACATTTTTTTTTGTTTATTTTTTAGGGAAATGGGTAAAGTGCAGAAGCATTCTTCGATCTCCATCATACAGAGACGACACTTCAGGCTTCTTCCTCCACTTTGATTCCGACCAATGACTTTCTTCTTAGTTTATGTACACAGCCAATAATTGTTGATCGAGCTGCCCCAAGGAGAAACATAAGTATCGAGAAATGATAACGTCATTTAGTATGCATTTTCGTTTATATCTCCTTACCTCTCTCATGTGTATTTCCTCAAGTTACGTTTGGCCCGAAACTGACCAAGCTTGTCTCTCCACTCAGCTGCAAATCATATAACCAACAGTGTATTGATCATTAGAGATTAGACCAAGATTTACGAAAAGCTATAAAAGTTTCTGTTACATACATAAATCAGATTGGTCTCAAATGCTGGGCCACCAATCATAGCAGTAAGTTATGTAACCACTAATAAAGTGTACATTGTGGATATAGAGACTAGAGCAAAGCTTACCGGCTTCATCATATCGCTCTTCATCAACGGCTTGCATCATTTTGCTCAAAATATTGAACTCTTTCGTATCAAGACAAGCCTGACCATTTGGTCTGCACAAAGTCAAAAAAGTTTATGGCACTCAAATTCACAGTAAAAAGATGTGATCTGCAAAGATTGATCTTTAAGGTGTCTGAAAATTTACCGGTCTTGTTCAGTAAATAATAAACCATCTGAAGCTGGTGCCGGTGTTGATATCTTCCCTGACTCAATGACTCTCATTCCATCACTATATGCAAGGTACTTGTTCACTTGGATAGGTATCTACAAAACGATCAACACAATTTTCAACCGCCAAACACACATTTGTATTTACCTCAGCTGATTAATTAACATAGCTATGTAATACCTTGCATCTAACAGCTATATTGATTGCATCTGAAGGCCTAAGATCAAAGCTGACACACTCCGAGGCATTACCCACCTGCAATATCGTCCCAAAACCAGCCTTAATACATAGGAAATGATTTAAGTTTCCAAGGCTGAATGTAAGTTGTATATAAGAGACCAGTTGCAGACCTTTGAAAGGAATAACTGGGCAAAATATGCCTCGTGAACTCTTTTGGTGACTCTAACAAGTCTAACCTGTAGAATAGTTCAGAAAATTTTCATGAAACACAATCTTCACGAGACAAGGATATTTAAATAAAAGAGCAGAAACTGAAACCACGAAACATACTTCGTAACCCATCTTGTCCACCATTTCCTTCACCACTTGATACATGGTTGGTCTTGCCTGCAACAAGTAACCATAAAACATCATAAAATCTCTCTTCAATCACTCTTAACTAAATTCCAAACAGAGAGACAAAACAAACGAGAAATAAAAGCATACAATTTGGACATTGGTCATTGCTGCCATAAGTAACACACTAGGCATCTCCACTGCAATAACAAAACACAAATCAACATACTCAAAACCTTGTGAGAGTGGCATAAGAGAAACACTTTGAGATCACCAAAACTAAGCAACTCAAACACAGATTTTCACGTACAGACGATAATCGGAAGGAGAAGACCAGTTCCATCTTCCATTTTCAAGACAATAGCAGGGTGTGGAGCATAATCTGGTAAATGCCCTCCTTGAGGATTGTTATGGACACATCGTAGTTGCCTACCATCCCTCATCTTCACCATAAAACCATCTGCTCCACTTTTTACTTCAACTACAACATTCAAAAACACCCAAAAAGACACCAACTTTGAAAAACTAAAAGAACTAAATCAAACCAAACAAGGAAACTCTACTAATCCCCACTAACTTACCAGCTTCCACTACACTAGAGTTAACATATTCCTCATCATTTTCATTGAAATTTTCAGCAGTGCTTCCATTACCATCAGAGTGAGAGCTGAAAACACACTTGATACTCTTGTTGCACAATCTAAGAGTGATTGTTGTGGTAGTGCCCTGAGACTTGACACCTTTTGTCCGATTACCCCAAAATTGGCTTCTAGGTTTCAGACCAGTGTAGTTGACTAGTGAAGCACATGCACCTACTTGTCTTGGTCGAATTGCAGGACAAACAACTGGTGCTTGAACCGATCTCATCTTCCTTCCTTCAATCAAACAGAGTATTTTAGTGTCAAACATAACGAAATCCAAAATCTCATAAAGTAAACGAAACATGGCAAAATTCTAGATCACTGATCCATACAACGAAACAGTAGTTTCCATATATATTCTCAAAAAGTCAAAACAATCAATGATCATCGAATTATACCATAGATATTCACAAATATTTTGATGATGATGATGATCAATAATTAGAAAGATTGTAAACAGTTTTTGATTCACTTACGATTTCGTGAGTAATAATTGAAACCGGATTAGATCGTGAATGGTATAAACAGTGGCACGTAGATCGATCAAGAAGAAGATCGAAGAGCTCTGAAACAAGCCAGAGAGAGGAAAGGATCAATGGAAGAAGATAGAGATAGAGAGAGATTCTTCACTTGAGAGATCAAAGGAGTGAAAGAATCTCCGTTACTTTATCGACGCAGTTTTTGTTTTAATTGTCGATTTTACCCTTTCACCAAATTTTGTTTCATTTTGCCTAATTTTTTAGTCATGAAAATAAAATTTTGCCAACTTTTTATGTAAACCATAATCTTCCTAATTTTGTTTTTTTTTGTATATAAAAAACAATATTGAAAGCTAATATGATATTGTAGTACTAACCTCAACTTATTTGTATAAAATAATTGAAAAAAATATACTAACGAAAGACATCAACATATATATATATATATATATAAATAGTTCCAAATAATTTACTAAAAGAACACATGATTTTGTTTTCATTTTAGGACACAGTCAATTACTTGTAATGTGAGCAAAGATCAACCAACACAATATTAATAGATAATAATAAAATCTATTAATATAAAATTGCATGGAATAATTCACTTCTTCTTTTGGTCGACAAAATAATTCAAAAGCCTCTTTTAAAATTGATTGGTGGAAAAGTTTTGATTTCGTCGTTTCTTGATTCATTCATTTTCATTTAAAATAAGAAATTAGGAAATTGTGTGAAATTTACGACTTAAAAACAAGAGAGGAAAATGTGTGCAATGGAAGGGTGAAAAAGGGATTTCAATAATATAGCCGGATGACGTGAGAACGAGAAATTGTACCAGCTAGACACGTCATCAACTAACGGCAGACGAAAAATAAATCGCCTAGATGGATGCCACGTGTACTTGCGCATCTGTATCACACAGATGGATTTGGATAAGGTAGTAGTAGAATTTATTAGAAACATGGGCTCTCTTTTCTATCTTACGTATTTTTTCTCCAGCTTCTAGATGCACCTTTTTGGTTATAAATTAACAAAAATAAAATAGTTGATCTTAAATAAAGAGTTGTATTAATGAGCAATTTATTTTATAAGCTTAAATACATAAGTTAATTTAATATGAATTTAAGATTTATTTTTCTATCAGGTGATAATATAAAAGAATAGCAATATATTAAGGTCTTTGAGTATTGGCCAATAAGCGGAAAATACAAGTCATAATCGAGGAAAGTGAAATAATCAAGTTGAAACTATATTGTAGCTAAGAAGTCAATGTCAATAATGGGCCCATTGATATGCAAATACCTTATCGGTCCAAAAATTGATAGGTAAATGGCTTCACAAACGTTCCTTCGTTATCCATTTTCCCAGCCTCAAAAATATCTCCCTCAATATTTGGATTTTTTACTCATTTGTATTTTTCCTCCAATTTGTGACATTGCTGGTAACTTGAAAGAATGAAAGTACTCGGATCTCTAGAAAATGATTGCACAATACATATTAAAAATTCTGTTGAATTCCGGCCCAAAGTTATGGCCCAATAAGTACCCATATTTTCTAACGAGCCTTGCTTCTAGCGAGGTAGCGATTATATTTTAAATTGTTGGGCTTCTACTAAGCTTTGCCGACATCTCTTTGTTTTCTTTAACATTTAATTTTTTTTTTTAATGGTTCTAGATAGATCCAGAGGAAGCTTCAAGCCCTTTTGTTTGAAGAAAAGCTAAATTGAAACTTTAATTATTGGTCATATATTAAAATAGAAAATATATTCAGATGCTCGTATATTGTATATGTGATAAGGTGTTACTGATATTTTGCGACTTTTAAAGATTCTCGATGTCGGCTGCTCGAAGCCTCCTTCACTCACTCTCACGACTTTTGCAGCCTCTCCCGACCAACCCTACCACTCTTTCATTCTTTTTTCCTTTTCTTTTTATTGTCACTTTGCGTATTTTTTTGTTTCAATTTTAACCTTTTTCTGTTTCTTATTAATTCACATAGATCATATTATGTTTTTATTTTGATTGTCATGTTGGACAAATCACACACTTCATATCGTTTATTTTCTCCAATGTCCAAATATAGATTATGTGGTTCATTACTCACTCGAAATGACACTAGTATCTCAGTGAGATGCGCAACTATGACGGAATGATAACTTAGTTATTTTTTTGTTTAACGAGATTTTATTTTTAATCCGAAATCCATAAATTGGACTACATAATATCAAAACACAACCCATGTAAAGTAAAACAAATGTGGTCCTTAAATCATATTTATCGCTATTCACACAGCTAGCAAACCTAGTTAATTAATAGTATAGGCAGGCTTAACTAACGAATTTGATAAATCCATACACTAGACAACAGTCTGAGCGACCATAAAATAGTATATCTTTCTTTCTTTCTTTTTTAAGAGTGCATGAACCTGAAAACACGTACCCGTCGCCTTTTGACTAATTTCTGTGCAATTACTAAATTATCTCCTTTTAAAGAATGATCAAAATTTTCATACTTGATACGTCGATGATATTGTTGTGTTTTTCTTCTAACAAATATGAGGCACGAATTCTAAGCATCAAAATCTGAGACAACGAATTCAAAATGGTCATGCTAAGTTAACAAGGACAAACACCATTATAGTTTGTCTTGCTCTATAATTATGTGTATATAATGTATGTCTATATCGAATCTGATTATAATATTCAAGATTTGATAGATCATGCATGTCCGGTGCTCGTGTCTGGAACTTGTTCCCAGAATTGTTTATATTATTCTTTTCGTCTAGTTGTTCAATACTTTGGTCTTGATTTAATAGGAGAAACCTTCAGAATTCACGTACATTCGAAAGCATTTTTCTAAAGCAAGAGAATATCCCCTCCATTTACAGATCTTCTAACCATTATAAATCATACGTAACTGCATACGCACAAAAAAAAATTGTTTGATTTAGTTTTTGTCGGAAAAATCTTGAATTTTTACCAGTCAAGATATTGTCTCGGACCTTGCATGACTCTACTAAAAAAGGTTGGAAAAAAATTAGTTTCCACCGTAGTTAGTTAGTATCGAATGAGCACGAAATTTGTGTTAATTAGCTAATTAAATAAGTCCTATAAATTGTGCTACCAAAGTTCGATTGATACTGCAAATCTCTATTAATATTAACATATATGTACAAATAATATATATGTTCACATTTTTTTTGCCTTAGTACCGAAGGAAAACCCCCAGGACCGTACAAAGGTAGACAAGAAATCTCGACCCCTAAGTTGCAACATCGGTTTTGATGTGATTGCGAAAAGAAAATGTTTACGTATGTATTTCTTTATAATGAATGGCCAATATGTGAAATATATCAATTAATCGCTTGATGTCGTTGTATATTTACAACGAGAGGCATATATCATGCACGTGTCTATAAATATTTGAAAATATCTTCTGTTTTTTTTATAGCGATTAATTTAGATAAAATAAATATTATGAATCTAATAATGTTTTTTTATTCATATAGTTGTATTTATATTTAGTTGTTGTAATTAAATGAACTTTGAAAACAATTTATATTAAGGACTTTTAGTTTTTTTCTTCTTGAAGTTAGTTATAAATTATAATAGTTGGATTTTTTTAGTATAACGATTTGTACTATTGCCGTCACTTTTTGATAACTCAAACTCACAAATATTATAATGCACCTATGTATTACGAAACAAATTAGAACGGTTGTGGAAGCTAGATAAACCTTGAAAAATGGTTATAAGATTTTGTAAAAATAAATGTTTCGCAAGTAAGACAGTACAAACCGTTGGTGAACAAAAAAACAGTAGAAGAAGAAGAACTTCAAGAACATACCCATTAACTAAGCTTTTCTAAAGACTAACTTTTAGAAATATGAAACTGACCCTAATTGTTTGCATTTACTCTTGACCCTACATCGCCAACCATCAGAGATTCAGTGTCTTTATAGCTTTCTGTTCTCCTTCATTTGATATGGATTTATTTTCAGACTTTTGATGTTAGTAGAACAGTTTTGGTCTTTGAGTGGCATAGTTAATTTCTCTATATGGTCGCCCAGAGTCCAGACTATTGTTTGAAAAAATCAATTGCATGGGTCTATCTTACAAATATTAACTAACAATCATAGGGTCAGGAAAAATAGATAATTACAAATCTTAAGGGTCTACGATAGAGATGCTCAACGAATATTAGGCAACTGTTTTCCATTAAGTGGTCTTAATTAAGGTTTACGAACAAACCACCTCCACTTATATAATTACACAGTTGTATCAATAATTTTAGACTAAAATATGTACGATTCTGTTATTATATCAATCAAGTTTGATTGTAATCTGACCTTCACTAAGTAAACCCAATAAGTGAAAATGTTCACATTTTAACTGAAAATGGACATATTTTTCTACGATGCCTTCATTCAAATTGTTTAATAGTATTTCCATACATTAATTAAAGTGTCCATTCATTTTAAATTGACTAGTCACCAGAACCCACCTACAAATTATTTGGCAAAACTTCTTTTGGCTTTTCATTTTCCAGTTCGATCGAGGGATTCCTCAATTAATTGTAAAAGCAATTTTCTGTTACTCATCTCAACCCACCCGCTTACTACATAATTTATTATTTTCTTACTCCCTTTTTATGACCAAAAAGTTATAAATTTTGCGGCCATAATCGATTCAGATCATATGATATAAAGATAAATACTTTTAGGAGTATAGGCTCTTTTCTACGGCCCTAACTCGAGTTCAGTAAAAGAAAGATTTGTTAATGTAATTTAACGTATAAACTTTTTATAGACATGCATATATACAGATTTTGTTGGTAATTCACACTTCAGTAAGCTAGAATAACAAAACTAAAATATAAAAATTTGTTGGCCTACGGTTTTCTAATTACTTTTTGTTTGTTTATAACGGTTTTATCATTCTATTCTATATATATATAACTTCTTGTTATTGTTTCATGGTTCCATTATTATACAATGCTACTAAAAAAAATCATAAATCAATTACTTAGCTTCAAGGTAGTACATATGTAGATAAAAAGTGGCACATATATAAAACAACTCCACAATGCTCGCAAAGAAAAGAGGATAAAGTAATGGGAAAAGAGATCAATGCTAAGGAAGAAACATAAGGCCATGTGATGTGCTTGAGGGTGTTAGGCAGATTCAGAATCTTTCATTCAACTTTTGTTTTCTTACCTTCCTCTCTCTCAAGGCATGTTTTATTTTGTAAACAATAATAATTATTACATTTTGATATTGCTTTTGATATAGAAACCTGTTTTTGCCAAAACGCAGTATCTTTGCCTTTGCTTTTATAAGTACTTTTTTCCCTATCTGTGTATAAGTTTCACTAAGCAACTTGTATCCCTTTTGTGTTGGGTAAAAAGAGACTTCACACTACACACACCACTTACCAAACTTTGATAGTTTTTATGACTTTTGGCATTATCATGAGATTCAAAGCGAAACTTAGTAAAATGGTCGTTAGTTTATAACCTGCATAGTATTAGTTACACCTTTTTAATTGAATTACTATGTCAAAATATAGGTTCTAAGTATATAATATATATTCTGATAAAATTTTGTTTCATATAGAACTGAGTTAAGCAAGCAATATTCTGAAATTTCTTAAGATATTTATCTAATTAAATTAGTTAGGTGAACTAGTTTTATTGATAATTTATTTGACATAATAAGTAATAAACATTAATATTAAATAATATTATCTCGGCTATTATGGTTGTATGATTTTTATTTTTTTGTGTGTGTAATACTATATATAAAATAAAACAGTCTCTACATCAGTTTTTATTTTATGAAATTAGATGTGATATGCCTGTTGCCCAAAAAAAAAAGAAGATGTGATATGCCTTAGTAGAAAGCAATAACAACAATCTTTTTGTTGAATGAAAAATTATTGAGGTGACGATTATTATTTTTATGGTAAGTGGTAACCATTTGTATTTTAGACATTAATTTATAGTGGGATCTTTTGCCTTTCCAATACATGTCGCATTTTTATTTATTTATTCAATTGATTTTGCGTTATGATAAATATATTTGAGATATCTTAATTAGTTCGATGAAACCTTGGGTATCTGAAAAATCTTCGATTTTGTAAAGAAAATTATGTTTCTGTATCGAATAAAATTAATTTTTCATTTAAAATGAAAGATTTTTTAAAAAAATAAGGCCAAATAAGCATTGTGTGAAGAAGACAAATTAGTACAAATTACTTTTTCTTACCTGTTGCAATGTTTGCAGGGACACATTCATTAATTGGAAATACCTAATTAACGTTAGACTTCACTTATTCGATTGAACCAACATTTTTTCTTTTTAAAAATCCATTTTCAATAATAAAATGACACGTGTCGATCTTACATCTCAACTGCGATGTTTGACATGGGTCCACATGCGCACAGAGCACGCACTCTTTGCATTGCAATTGCACGTGAGATGTCCGTACTATGACGGTCCATCTTACATAATTTTCCTATTCAATTAATTAAGCTATATATATATGTGTGTTTTACAAAATTTAGTATATAATATTATTGTAAGTTATAGAGCTGTAGATGAGTACGTATTATTCTTATTTCAATCTTTTTATGAGATTTATAGATATCAAAGTTTTGCCGAAATGTTTGATTAATTACGAGCTCGAGGATGAACAAAAAAATTTGGTAAAGAGTTTCTCACAAACCATTTCAGTTAAAGCACCAAAACCAAATGATTAAGTAGTCATGGTCCACATGTAATATGTTACACACAATAAAATTATTTTATAAATTGACACGAATTTACGTCTTGGATTCTACAATCCAATGTTATGTAACTATACGTACCACAACACGTCGGTCACATGAAGTTCAATGAGTTAAAGTTTTTGACACCCTTAATGTTTAGATAATGTATATATGTTCTTCTTTTTGTTGTCAAATAGTAGTTTTTTACCGTACTGTAATTTACTCGTTTAAAGTTTATTGTTTTTTCTTTTTGTCTTTTCTTTTCGATATGTAACTTGATATTTTATAGTGGACTCCAAAACGTTATAGAAATATTGTAAAGATAATAATAGTTCTAATTTTGATGCTTCATACGGCGATAAATTCAACGGCTGGTTAGTTGATAGTTTTCTAAACTATTAATTTATTATCCTAAATATATATATTATTTTTTTGGACAGCGAAATTGATTGAATTATTGACAAAAAGATATATGTATAAGAAATTAAATAACGAAAATACCACCTCTACCCTCATTCATGATTTGTCTCATGCTCCAGGTGTCCGTTGCTCAACGGTTAATTCTGGTACTTTGGGCGGTGATTTTGATGTATTAAAAAGAAGTCGAGAACCAACGACAAAAGTTTCAATTATTCTTATTATTATTATCTTTAAGATTCTTTAGCAGTAAAAGTTAGCATTAATACAAAACTATTATTATCAGTGTTACTGTAATATTGTTGAAAGCCATCATTTGACCAAAATTAATTAAACGCGTTGTTTTCATCAGAGAATAAAATTTGAAGATTTTAAAAATCAAAACTTTTCACAAAATAGGATACCCAATACCGAAGATTCTTTCCTTTTCCATATTAAAAATGTCTAAAAATAGTTATTGGTTAATTATACAGAATCATTAATTTACAATTAAACCCATACACATAAATATATAAATAAAATATTGCAAAACAGCTGTAACTTGACTGTTTCGGAAAATCCCACTTCACATGCTTCATCTCTCAACACCTTCTTTCTGATATTCACTTTATACTCTCTTTATTTTCTTATTAAATCTAGTATGCTCTAAACCCTTTTTGCTAACTCTATAAAATCCCCTCACAAATCCTTAATTCACCTCTTCCCCTTCGCTCTCGAATCAATCACTCTCTCTTCTTTAGCGTTTTTATTTTGTCTTCCTCGTTTTCTTCTACCTTTTTATATTTTCTCTCTTTTCAGTTTTCTCTAGAAAAAAACACTAGTAATCAGTTTGCGTTTGATAAATATTTGATGTGGCAAAACTCTTGTGGATCTTGATGTTCAAACATTCATGTCTCCGGTGATTAGTGAAATCCTTAGATCTGGTTTAACTATAGACTCGTCTCTTAGACGCAGGACCCATCTTGTTCAATCTTTCTCCGTCGTCTTTCTCTACTGGTTCTATGTTTTCTCATAAATCAGCTCTCCTTTAGCCCTTTATTATTATATATTCTATAACCATAATAATATATTAAAACTATATACTATAATCTTTTTACATAATAAACTTTGGGTCCTGCGTCTTAATCATAGTACTTAATTTTCTCTGTGTGTTTTAATATGAATAATAAAACTGAAATGGGATCTTCCACAAGTGGAAATTGCTCGTCGGTTTCAACCACTGGTTTAGCTAACTCCGGTTCAGAATCTGATCTCCGGCAACGTGATCTAATCGACGAGCGGAAGAGAAAGAGGAAACAGTCGAACAGAGAATCTGCGAGGAGGTCGAGGATGAGGAAGCAGAAGCATTTGGATGATCTCACTGCTCAGGTGACTCATCTACGTAAAGAAAACGCTCAGATCGTCGCCGGAATCGCCGTCACGACGCAGCACTACGTCACTATCGAGGCGGAGAACGACATTCTCAGAGCTCAGGTTCTTGAACTTAACCACCGTCTCCAATCTCTTAACGAGATCGTTGATTTCGTCGAATCTTCTTCTTCAGGATTCGGTATGGAGACCGGTCAGGGATTATTCGACGGTGGATTATTCGACGGCGTGATGAATCCTATGAATCTAGGGTTTTATAATCAACCAATCATGGCTTCTGCTTCTACTGCTGGTGATGTTTTCAACTGTTAGAAAACTTCACATCATTATCATCGTGAGTGAGACTAATCATCGCAGCAGGGGTAAAACTGTAATTTTTCTTATAAATTATGTGATGATGCTTTGTTTCTTTATTTTATAAGATGGTTAATTAGTGTTTAAAACTGATTGTAATGATAGACAGTGTAAGAAATGTGTGATATCATGGAGATGGTGATGTGAGTTTGGTACAAATATTTTAAGATCTTTTCTTTCTATATATTAAAAGTGAAGAAATAATATTTTGTCATTTTCTTAGAGTTTTCTGTTTCCTTATTTGGGAGTTATTGTTGCTCTTATTAGAAAGATGAAATTTTGGCTATTAGTGAAATAAATGAAAATAATGTGAAAGCTCGTGGACGGTTTTTGTAGATGGCGGTGGTCCATTTAAAATACTATATAGAAATGGTGTGTTGTGATTATTGTGTTAGAGACTATATTTTCCCGATGTGATAAAATAATTATGCATTTTGGTACTTACATCAAAATGAGTTGTTATCATGGGTCACTCGAGTTTTTTTCTTTTTTAAGAATTTTATACCATCTCCATCGAAGTATCTGATTGAGATACTCATCAAATAAATAATAATTAAAAAGAAAAAAAACAAGAGAGAAAGAAAGAAAAGTGGCGAACCGTTTCTGGCAAAAGAGACGATTCTTAGCATTTATTGAGAGTTGTCATTCAACTAATGGTTTATTTACTTTAAACTAATTAAAATATATTAATTTAATTAAAATACTAATTTATTTATTTTTTGAGATATTCTCTACCACTTTTGTCGATGAAGATGCTCTTACGTACGAGGCCATATGATCTCGTTATTCTCAATCATTTCGTTTCTTTGATCCTTTAAATATCTGAATGCCAATTCTTTGATCTCAAATCCCGATCATTCACAAATTCACTTAATATTTCATGAAGTGGTTAAGGGAAATCATATCATTGCTAAACCAGTTCATTATTATGTGTTGTGCCATTTGGATCTGAAATTTTCATAACATACGTTCTTTTTTTTTTTTTTTTTTTT
>Ga0041059_1000304_pt1 | contig 34942 bp, 23 predicted proteins | sample AraColnosormetaG_FD_56232 | JGI IMG/M metagenome (GOLD analysis project Ga0041059, IMG submission 56232) | Arabidopsis roots microbial communities from North Carolina, USA - Col MF nosort | ecosystem: Host-associated > Plants > Roots > Unclassified | place: USA: North Carolina | collected...
AAAAAAAAAAAAAAAAAGTTTTTTCAATTGGTGTGATTTTTGTTTCGCTTCCGAGAATCCGCGTCAAAGCATTTTTGCTGGTTTTCAACTAATCATTTTAGTTAAAACAAATTCCCCAAAATCTCGTGTTTTTAATTAGTTAGATATTGACAATACAATTATTAAATAAGAATTTGTTGAAATTTGAAATAAGGACAAAGAAAATTTAGCATTTTATGTCCCATTTCGTGAAGTTTTCTTTCACCACGTGGAAACCTTACGACAGCAATTTGTGTATTGAAAATGTAATAGAGAAAAAAATCAAAATCATAAAAAATGTCTTATACTGAAATTGGTTTGAATATTCTGGATTTACCAAGGTATATTCCTGTGTGAATGTGCCTTCGTCGTCTTTATGCCATTAGATGACTGTCTCTTTCAGCAACTATTGTAATTAAATGTGCGATTAATTGCATGTGGTGTATATTTATGAACAGTATTTAATATGTGGAGTATAGTTAGCTTTATATCACTAAACACATGGGCTTTAATTGTTTAAAAAGCTACTTAAACTTTGATGTTAATTTGCAGAGCTGCAAGAATGATTTGAACAGTTTGTGGATCCATGAGAACAAAGATGAGATTGAATATTTCAGGCTTAGTGATCTTTGGGACTGTTTTGATGAGCCAAGCGCGTATGGACTTGGATCAAAGGTCGACTTAAACAATGGTGAATCCGTTATGCAGTACTATGTCCCGTATCTATCCGCCATTCAAATCTATACTAACAAATCTACAGCCATTTCTAGGTTTGATCTATTACATATAAAGAGTGTTGTTCTATATATGTGTCAGTGTCAAGGAACTTGAGGAGTGAATCATTGGTTTTTGCAGGATTCATAGTGATGTGGTTGATTGTGAGAGTGAATGTTGGAGTGATGATAGTGAGATTGAGAAGTTGTCTAGGTCAATGAGCAGTGGTTCTAGCAAAATATGGGATTCTGTTTCTGATGATTCGGGTTATGAGATCGATGGTACTTCTTCATTGATGCGAGATAAGCTCGGTTCTATTGATTTTCAGTACTTTGAGTCCGTTAAACCGCACTTGCGTGTTCCTCTTACCGCTAAGGTTCTCATCCATTTCAAATTTTGTGACCTCATTCTCTTCATCTTGCATCAAAAACCTAACTAGCTTACAATTTTTTTCTCCCTTCTTTGGGTTTGTTTTAGGTAAATGAATTGGCTGAGAAGTATCCGGGACTTTCGACTCTAAGGAGTGTTGATTTGTCTCCAGCAAGTTGGTTGGCCATTGCTTGGTAAGTATAGAAATTCTATGCGTATTTGATTTGCAATTGGTTTCTGGCCTCGATGATGATAAAATCTTGAACTTTTAATGCGGATTTAGGTATCCAATTTACCACATTCCCTCTCGGAAGACCGATAAAGATTTATCGACATGTTTCTTGAGTTATCATACTTTATCTTCGGCTTTCCAAGGTATTTGTATATACTGTTGTTATAGCATACAACTTGCAAGGATTTTTCTTGTTATAAAATTTCTCAGCTTTAGACATATCTTGGTGCAAACTTTGAAACAACTAGCTTTTTGATGTTCGACTTCATAGGTAACTTGATAGAGGGAGACGATGAGATTAACGAAACCATGAAAGAAGAAACATTGTGTTTTGATGAAGGACCGGTGACCAAGAGTATACCTTTGGCTCCTTTTGGTTTAGTTAGTTACAAATTGCAAGGAGATTTGTGGAGGAATCAAGAATGTGGTGACCAAGGACGTATAGTTTATCTTCGCAGTGCAGCTGATTCGTGGCTGAAACAGCTTAATGTTCAAGATCACCATGACCATAGCTTCTTCTCCATGAACATGAGCTTGTAGATCCAAAAAAAGAGAGCCAAGACTCTGTTTTTTTGCTCTGTTTTTAGTTGTTTTCTTAGCCAAGACTCTGTTTTTTTGCTCTGTTTTTAGTTGTTTTAAGAATCTTAGGTATATAGCAACTCGAAATGTAGAGGTTTCGTTTCCTTCTGCTTGAACCCGTGGAAAATAAAGAGAATTAGGCTTGTTTTTGGCTTTATGAGAAGGAAGTTTTTTTTGTTTTGTGAGAGATTATGGAAATGAAACCTATGAGTATTGTCTCAAGTTTTTTTTTCTAGGATGTGTTTTATGTTTGTATGGATATCTGACCAGATAACTTTGTTGTCCAAACATATCTGTCAATGTTTTCCTTTTTATGTAAATTGGTTCGTCGTTACAGCCGAAGAAAGGGTCAACATTTGCTAAACCTAAACAAAATTATTAACTTTTCTCTGGTACCAAAAAATGTTTTAGACAAAAAGAACTAGAGATCATATATATAGTTGAGTGGTTTCGCCATACATCACCCGCGAAAACTTGTTCCTTAATTACGATTATACCATTCACTGTTTTGGTTATTTTGAACCAAATTTAGCTTTCTAAATTATCCATATTATCTATATTTTGTAAAATCATATACTTTGACCACATATATACTAGATTTTGTTTTGGCACCTTAATTCTGCAAAAACAAAGAAAAGGTAACCCATTAAAAAAAAAAGATTATTTACGAAATTTGATTTAAAATTTCTCTATGTAATGGAGTTTTTAATTGAACCAACAGTAGACAGTAATTAAAAATGTTAATCTTAGGACAAAAAATATTTGGTTGGAAGTTGGAATTGAGGTTCCAGAGATGAATGATGGCTAATCCCAGAGTTTCTCTTCCTCTCTTATTTTTGACTTGTCCTTGTTCTTCTACACTGACATGAACAACTTCAACGCCTCGAATCTTTCTCCTCCTTTTGCTTCCTTCTCTCACCACATTTCCTCGCCACCAGAGGACGGTTTCAGAGCTTCCGGGAGATGTTTTCGTTTGTGGGTTTCGTGGTGTTCCTCTCTGGATTTTTCCTGGGAATTCTCGCCGTCTTATCCGCTGAAGCTGCGGGATTTATGTATCTCCTGAAGCGATTGAATCGCAAGAGAGATCGTATTGAGTCAAAACCCGTCTCTGATCCATCTATCAAGGATTTTAATCCTCGCGAATCCATCGATTTCTGTATCAACAAACAGGTGATCGCTCTTAATTCCTCTTTTTGAGTTTCTTAAGGGTTTTGTTTCTTAGAGAGAAGAATTCTGGGTTTTGTTCCTTCTCTAAAGATATTATCTTTTAGAAAACTGAATTCTGGGTCTTAATTCTGAAATGTGTGCGTGCATGTTGCTTCCGTTGTGAGAATTGAGTTCGTTTCATTGGAAATTTCGATTGAGATTGTAGCTAAAGTGGCTCTTAGGGTCCATTGATTATTAAAGTCACCAACTTTCAATCGAGACCGTTTGAATTGTAGTTGAAGTTAGGAGCCAGACAATATCTGTTTCTGCCATTTTGGGTTTCTTTCTCAATGTCTGTAATGAAGTTTTGTATCTATTTTCAGGGAGTGGTATGGATTTTGGAATTGGATGAAGGTCTGAAGAACTGGATGAAGGAAAAGTTACCAAAAGAGCAGAAGAGGAAGAGAGGCTTATTGGAGATTCATCCACTTCGAAAGTTCGCTCGAATCAAAGATCACAAGCTTATCTTGTCAGATGCTGATAGCACTCAGAGTGAGACTACCGTTTCTTTAATAGGTTGCAGTATTGAGGCTGTTTCAGGCTCTGATCTCCCTACAAGAAAATGGTACCACCTCTTTCTTTATGACCCTTTTTTAATGATTAAGTGGAACTTCTTATGATCATGAAGTTTTGTTTTCTTTTGTTTCTTAGGGCCAAAAGGTTTCCAATAAAAGTTGAAAGCAAGATTTCTCCAGCCTTATACAAGGGAAACCAGGTGTTTTACATCTATCTGGAGACTTCTTGGGAAAAGGAATCATGGTGTAAAGCCCTTCGTCTTGCTTCTTGTGAAAATCAGGAAAGGTTTATTTGGTACTCCACCAAATTGAAAGAAGATTTCCGTAATTATGTGACTTCTCTTAATGTTGCATATCCTTCATTTATGAAACCATCACTTGGCTTTAGTTTTGAGACACTTGACAAAGGGAACAGAACGGATGGTTCATCCTCAAAGGTTCGCTTGTTCTTGAAGAAATTTTCTAGAAAGCGATCAAATCGTGAAGACAGGAAAACCTATTCACATCATGGAAGTAGCTCAGGGAAGTGCTTTCCAGGAAAGAATAATATGACAGATGATACTGATGTGCCTATTTTTTCACGTTCTGTGAGCCATAGCAGTCATATTTCTGGGGTCAGTCATCTTTCTGGGGTTTCAGATGGAGACTCTGAAGAAAAGGTTGACATGGATGAAGGAACATTAGCGTTGAACTTGCTCATTTCTAGGCTATTTTTCGATCTCAAACGGAAAACAGGAGTGAAGAATTCAGTGCAAGCACGAATTCAGGTCTGCACTTTTCATGATTCTGAACCTTAGGATGAACTTAGAAATTTGAGATGATTTGATTTCTATAACAAAACAAAGATGTAACATTTTGGTTTTAAACAGCGGTTGTTATCTAACATGAGGACTCCGAGCTACATAGGCGAACTAATCTGCTCCGATGTTGACACTGGAAATCTCCCACCTCATATACATGCTACACGGGTTCTTCCAATGGAGATGAGTGGTGTGTGGGCATTCGAACTAGATATTGAATACTCTGGTGACGTGGTGATTGACGTTGAAACACGGGTTGACATCCGTGAGGTGGATCTGCAACAAGGCATAACCGATACAAGGTTGCAGCCAAGGTCTTCAGGGGTAGTCCCGTCAAATTTTGCTGAAGGTGTTGAAGATTTTGAAAAGCAATTAGTCTTCCCTGTGGAAACTGTTAATGCAGGAGAAGTGAAAAATGGTGGAGCCAATAAAGCAGGCTAGTTCAATGTTTACTTAATGTGGATTAATGCAGTCTTTTCTAGTTTAACCCACAGAGATCATGCGAGCGTGATTCCTGTTCAAAACTTTTTCTCAAGGTGATAATTACGATTGATTTCTTACCATCTTTCTGTTGGTTGCAGATGAATCCAAGAGCTCAAGAGGTACGAAGGCAGCTCCAAATGGTGTATCCAGGTGGAAGTCTATTCTTAAAACAATTGCTGAACAAGTTTCTCAGGTTGATTCTCCTTTTCCTAAACATCCACAAGATTATTCTTTATTTTGCTTGTTGGCTTGATATAACCTATCCTTAGTTCTCCTCATAACCTTTTTTGGGTTCTTATGTTTTGCTTTTCTAGTCATTCATGTCTCAATATGGTTTTCTAGAAATCTCTGTTTCTCAAATGCAGGTGCCTATCTCTTTGTCAATACGGGTGTCTTCTCTTCGAGGGACACTGCGGGTACACATGAAGCCGCCTCCTTCTGATCAATTATGGTTTGGATTCACGAGCATGCCGGATATCGAATTCGATCTCGCATCTTCTGTTGGGGAACACAAAATCACCAACAGCCATGTTGCAATGTTCTTGATCAACCGGTTTAAGGTACAGTTTCTTTCTCCTTTGTGATTCTCTTCTTTTGTTCTCTAGAGGACTTTGAGCTGACAGAATGTGATAACATTATGATTCTGTAGACGGCAATACGAGAAGCGGTGGTTCTTCCCAACTGTGAAAGCCTAACGATTCCTTGGATGATTGCTGAAAAAGATGATTGGGTTCAACGCAAAGCCGCTCCATTCATGTGGCTGAATCAAGAAAACGATCACAATACCTCCCATGCAACAGAAGCGAGATCTAAATCTGACAAGCCACCGACTTCGTTCTCATGTCTTCAAGCTGAGCAAATGCAGAGAACTGCAAACGCCACCCAGAAGATTATTTCTGAAATAGGGACATTGGCTTCTTCCTCCTGTGCTCAGTCTGAGCAAGTGCAGAAAGCGGCCACTGCTTTCCAGAAACAGAATACTGAAGCAGAAGCTATTATGTCTACGCCATTGTCAAACTCCACAACTGTAACAATAGAGAATGATAAATCCTTGGAAGAACTGAAAACTCCACTACTGGTACCCAGCAGCAGTAACAAGCAGGAGACGAACTCAAGAGGGAGTAGCAGAGAGGTTTCTGCTGTTCAGTCACCATCTAGGTCTGTAGCTTCAAGCGAAGAAGATGATTCAAGGGGGAAAAAACAGGGAAGAAGAGCAAGAATGTTGGATCTTGGGAAGAAAATGGGGGAGAAATTGGAGGAGAAGAGGCGTCACATGGAGGAGAAGAGTAGACAGATTGTTGAAAAGATGAGAGGACCTTCTTAACATGAGAAGGAAGAAGCTTTTGCAGGTTTCAGATGCAAAAACTGATTTATAGAAACAGAGGAAGTTAGGCATTGTTACATATGTACAGAGATGTGAGAGAAAGCCATAGATGTCCCCATATTTATCCGATCATTGAAAATCTTTATTATTCTGTAAGATATACAATACAAGAAAACAGATTTTGGTGTGGACTCAATTATACATAGGAAATGGCAGGAAAACAAAACAAGTAAAGAGACAAACAACACAAGCAAACACAGAGACTATTTATACAAAGAGAGAACCCTCTACATGAAGACTGCTCCGGTCTAGTAATCTTCCGGAGCCAATGGTTGGTGGGTACTGTGGTGAGGAGGTTCGTTCACGCTGGGGATGATCATGTACTCATAGATCAGTGCGGCGAGTGCACCACCAATGAACGGTCCAACCCAATAGATCCAATGGTTACTCCACCTCCATCCCACTAATGCTGGACCAAAGGCTCTAGCCGGATTCATAGAGGCTCCATCGAAAGGTCCTCCCACCAAAATGTTTGCCCCAACTATGAGCCCGATGGCTAGTGGCGCTATGATCCCAATACTCCCCCTCTTTGGATCGATTGCGGTCGAGTAGACAACATAAACCAAAGCAAATGTAAGTATGATCTCCATCAGTAGCCCATGAAGCTCACTAACTCCTGATGCTACATGGAAACCTACTGGTCTCTGCATCACAGAGAATCACATTCATTCATGAGCATATATTTACAGAGATATATACAAAGTTCTTGGTTCAACACAAAACTGTACCAAAAAGACAATAGTAATATATAGAGATTGATGAGAAGTAATATACCAAGCCATTAGTGGCAAGCCTCAACAAGAGACAAGCGAGGATAGCACCTATAAGCTGAGCAACCCAATAGTAGATAGCTCGAATGACCGAGATCCTGCCTCCGATTAGAGCAGCAAAAGTGACAGCGGGGTTGACGTGGCCACCAGAGACATTGATGGCTGCAGAAACAGCCGCGAACAAGGCCAATGCATGAGCTAACGCCACCAGAACTAACCCTCCAGGCGTGTTTGTCCCCGTGTGAGCCGCCGTGTCCCAATACAACTTGTCTGTCCAATAACACATATAACATAGTTCATATCACACATGCATGCATGATTATGCATAGTTCCAACGATAACATTCACTATAACTAAATTCAAAGGAAGTCTTATATATTCATTCCTTATTAAAACAAATTCTAAAATTGATTATATAAATAAGTTTGTGTAGGAGCTATACTACTAGAGTACTAGTGTTTGTTTTGACTAATACTCTCTCAAGTAAAGATGCTAACAGTATATAGCTGAAAATGTATATATTTTTGGGGGGATATTCCCTATGACCCTATGTATGTATAAACTACTAACCTAGAGCGAGGATTGAGCCTTCTCCAGCAAAGACGAAGACGAACGTGGAAAGAAACTCAGCCAAAGTGGCTCTAATGGAGTCCGGGTGAGTCGCCTCGTCAGCTCTCCCGAATCCATATGCTCTTCTAGCAGATGTAGCCATATATAACCCTAATTTAAGTGAGAGGATCAAACCTTAATGGATAAAGAAGAAGGAAGAAAAGGCAAGAGAAGAAGACTTGAAGAGAGAGAGCTTAAAAGAAGCAAAGTGGAAGCAATTAGGAGACAGATGTGATATGAGAGTGTCTGAAGCTGAACACGTGGATCCTGTTCGTGTCTATCTATTCCTTGATCTTACCTGATCATTCAATCTGGACAGTTCCTTTATTAAGATTCAATATATACATAACAATGGTACTGTGTAAATGTGTATGTATACTACTATCCATGCTGTGACTATATATCTATGCATGTGTGCCAAGTGGATCAAGTCACAATTCTCTGAATCTTGATCCGGTTTCTGTTTTCCTCGTCATTTATTTTGTCTTTCCATGTGAGATCGTAGAGTCAAAATATCGATCCCATGATATTTATTACAAGTTTTTGGTAAGAACGAATATTATGAAAGAAAAAAAAGAGAGACTAAAACTTGCTTTAGTTTGATAATTTAAGACAGATTCAATCTAAGAACTTGTTATAAATATTTCACTTTTGTTGATTACAAAGAACGAGATTCTACATCATTAGATTTTATTTTAGAACAGAAAATATATAACCTAAGAATATTTACGTTTTGAGCACATAAACTAGATATCATTAGATTATTTATAAAGTGAAAAGCTACTAATTAAAACGCAAATGAATTTTAATAAGATATTTATTAATCTAACATTTTAAACTGTTACAAATAACTCCAACACTACGTACGAAAACACTAATCATTCCACTTATCATTGTTATAATAAGTTGCTTCATTTAATTTATCTTGGAGCCAATGCTTTGATGGCCATTTTTAAACCGGTGGTACAATCCTCGGGAGTATATGTTCCGATGAAATAATTATAACCGTAATTAAGCTGGATCTTATCGTCTCCGGACGAATATTCTATCGCTCCAACGTTCGCTTCACAAGTTTCATAACCAGTTCGGTTTACCACAATCAAATTAAATCTCTGATAATCGTATTTGAATTCTGCAATGTATCACCATGAATATACCAATATAAATTTATTGTCTTAGCAGATTAAAGTTAAGCCAATATTAAAGTATGATGGATATGGTTTATCAATCACACTACCGTACCAAGATTTTTTTTAAGATCATTGATACATACCGAGAATATCACCAGCATAAAAGGTTTTGCCTCGTGCCCAAGTGTCCATCGGAACAACCGGATCCCAACCATCGTCGCCTCCCACAATGTAGGTGGTCGGTCTCCGGGCATAGGTCACGGCGTTGGCTAGAAACAAGCACAACACTGTCATGACAATAGCTATTGGAACCGTAACCGCCACATAAGAAACGTGTCCAGATGATTGAGCCATTTGTGTTAATAGGTCAAAGGTTTTAGTTTTGTGAATTGTTCAACACCTAATTATTAATATATATATATATATATAGACTATTCTTGAATTTGAAAAAGATCAATACATTTCCATGCAATGTATACCTGGTTATGGAAGAGCTTTTTGGTCAATGGGTGCATGGTTTTAATTTGGTGAACTAGTAATAAGACTTTATATATACGTATGACTATTTTTATCAGTTGCCAGAAATAGAAACAAATTCAATAAATTCGTAGATTTCCTTTTGAATTGACTTGATTGAGTCATGCTAGCTTGCGGTTATGGAAGAAATGTAAATATTGAAAATGATAGTGTTGTCATATCATCATATGAATGAATATCATATTATATAGTACACCTTGTATATTTTTGAAAAAAATAATTCTAGATAGAGATAATACGAATTGGTTTGCAGTTAGACGTCACGTAAAAGGAACATTTACGAAGTACTACTAACGCATAAACGGAGAAGGCATCGAGTCGTACATTTAAACCAAATGGATCGGAGGATTTAATAGAGGAGCTTTGGTCCAAAGGGCTAGTCGAAACAGAGGATGTAGTTCTTTGGAGAGGTAAAGATGATCGATTTCAGGCCACATTCAACACCAAAGACACATGGGAAGCAACACGGGAGCAAAAACCAAATAAGGAAGGTATGAAGGTATCTGGTTCTCGCACGCCACACCAAAATACTCTTTTAATTTCTAATTTGGCTAATAACTCATAACCGTTTAACTACAAGAGATAGATTGTTTACTTGGAATGTAAGGATTAATACCTCGTGTGTGTTTTGTCAAGAGCATGTAGAAACTAGAAACCACTTGTTCTTCGCATGCCAATACTCAAAGGAAGTTTGGTCGAGTCTCACTTAAAAACTCTTAGCTGCAGATTTCTCTACCGATTGGAACATGGTACTAAGGCTACTCACGGACAACATTCATGGAAAGATTCGCTTATTCCTACTAAGATATTCTTTTCAGCTGGTAACTTATTCAATTTGGAAAGAGAGAAACAGTAGAAGACATGGCGAAAATCATAACACCCACCACCCAATTAATGAAACGACTAGACAAAAACGTTAAAAACAGGATACCTTCCATTAAAGAGTAAGGAGATGAAAGATATGAGAAGCATATGATAGTTTGGTTTGCAATGAGATAAGGAGATGGCTCTTACTTTTATCTGATTAGCCTATGTATATATACGGTTCGTACCGGTTTGGTAATATTGTTGGGGGACACCTGAGATTACTTTCCCTTACTACACACATGTGTTTGTTTTCCCAAATTTCTCGGGTTCTAAAGCGCGTGAGCTTACGCTATTCTCGCGGCTCTCACCATTGTTTCCCTTTAGTTTTTTTTTTCAGCTTTGCAAAAAATCCAGAGCGATCTTTTTTTGAAGTAACCATTGAACCCTAATTTTCTTCTCTTTCGATCTCACCAATCTTCGATTTCGTGTTTAAATTCCTCAATCTTGGTACCTCGGAGCTCAAAAAACCCTAGAGAAACCCCAAATTTGGTTGTCAGGGGAATGTCTTCTGAACATATATCAGGTGGTGGAGCTTCAAAGACGAAGAAACATAAGTGGAGCTCAAGCCAGAACCGACCCAAACCAATGGGAGTTTCTAGACAGGAACGATCTGTTCCTCTTGTATCTCCTTCGAACTCGTTTGCGTCGGAGGACGATCATCACATGTTGAAGATAAGTCTGAGCTCGATTTCGAAGCTTGAGGTTAGGAACTTGAAGCGGAAACTAAAATCTGAGCTTGATGAGGTTAGGAGCTTGATCAAACGGTTCGATCCCGAAGCTAATCCTGGTGGGTCAATGGCTAAAAGTGGTGTTGTAGGGAGAAGCAAGAAGGTGAAAACAGGGAATGGAGGAGGTAAGAAAAGTGGGCATGGAGCTGATAAAGGTACGGTTCAGATTTTTAAGAACTGTAACAGTTTGCTTACGAAATTGATGAAGCATAAGAGTGCATGGGTATTCAATGTCCCTGTGGATGCTAAAGGACTTGGCTTGCATGATTATCACAATATTGTTAAAGAGCCTATGGATTTGGGTACAGTGAAGACTAAGTTGGGGAAAAGTTTGTATAAGTCGCCATTGGATTTCGCTGAAGATGTTAGACTTACTTTTAACAATGCGATTTTGTATAATCCGATTGGGCATGATGTGTATCGTTTTGCTGAGCTTTTGTTGAACATGTTTGAAGATAAATGGGTATCCATTGAAATGCAGTATGATAATCTTCATAGGAAGTTCAAACCAACTCGTGATATTGAGTTCCCTGCTCCTGCTCCATCCATTGCTCCTATTGTAGAGCCATTACCTGCCATTGTTCCTTCACCATCCCCGTCTTCTCCTCCTCCTCCTCCACCGCCACCAGTAGCAGCTCCGGTACTTGAAAATAGGACTTGGGAGAGAGAAGAATCTATGACAATCCCTGTGGAACCTGAAGCTGTAATTACTGCTCCAGAGAAAGCTGAAGAAGAGGAAGCACCTGTTAACAACAGGGACCTCACCTTGGAAGAGAAACGGAGACTCAGTGAAGAGCTTCAAGACTTGCCTTATGACAAACTAGAGACTGTTGTTCAGATCATAAAGAAGAGCAATCCAGAGCTCTCTCAAAAAGATGATGAGATTGAGCTGGATATTGATAGTCTTGATATCAACACGCTTTGGGAGCTTTATAGATTTGTGACTGGGTATAAGGAGAGCTTGAGCAAGAAAAACGAGGCTCATGGATTTGGTTCAGAAAGAGATGCTGAATCTGTTCACAATAGTATTCAAGAACCTGTAAGATTTCCATAGCTAATTGTTTATTCAGGTCTTCTGCTCTTACTGTATTTGGCTAATATCACTGTTTCTTCTTTTGTTTCACAGACCACTTTAGTAAGTGGCACCACAACATCGAGAGTTACTGAATCAGGTAAGCTTTAAGTTCACAACATCATACCAAATTCGGAGTATTCATTTACCTACACAAAGAAAAACCAGGGGAATAATGATCCTTCCATAATTTTTGTTTGACATGTAAAAAACCAGGAAAAGCAATTCGCACATCATCTCCTGCTCGGCAAGAAAACAATGCAAGTGGATCAAGTAGTTCTAACAGTTCTAGTAGTGACTCAGGATCTTGCTCTAGTGGTAAATGTTGAAACTTTTTGTTAAGCTCTTTTACCATATTAGCATCACAACTAACATAAGTTTTCTTCTAATCTGCAGATACTGACAGTGACAGCTCTTCAGGACGTGGATCAGATAATGGTAATTAGGCCAACAAGTCGAAAGTCTTTTAGCTTTAGAGTCAGAACCGTCATGCTGTTTGATCTCTTTCAATAGCACAGTTAGATTGATTACACTAAGTCGATAACTCTTCCCAAAAGGATTGATTCCTGTATTGCGATTTTTTACTGTACAGAAAAATGAAACCATTTAATGTTTTCTTCTCCTGCTTTTGGATCTAATCAACTTGCTTGTTCCTTGCTTCTTGATTGGATCAATTGATTGTTTAAAAGCAGTAAACAAAACTAGAAGGAACAGAAAGAAGAATTAAATATTTCCATATTAGTAATAGTTACAAACTAAATATTGGTATTCATCATCACATGAGTCTCACCAAAATAGAACACATTATATCTTACAAAATCTCCCACTCAGAATCTTCTGATACAACTGGCACATTTGTCTGCGAGCTTTTGGAGTCTATAGATGTTGTAGACTGTTCCTTATCGTTTACCAGATCACAACCCATATCTGCATCTCCGAACCATATAGCAAGCTGTTCATATTCCTTCTCTCTTCTTCTTTTCGATTTAATAGCATCCATTATTTTTCTCTGATGATTATGATAAAGAAGAAACATATTAGGAATAAAGATACAGGGAGAACAGTATTCAATTTTATGACAGATACATCATGAAAGAGAACCTTGAATGATCTGAGTTGCTTAGTCCTGTCACGCATTGCATATAGCAAATTGTCGTCAAAATCTGAGGGGTCTTCTCGAAATGTCATGTCATACAAATCAATGGTATCCATTGGACCAACATCGAAGTCTTCAATGAAGAACTCATCTTGATTACCTACACAATAAGAGTTGAACATGATGAAACTTACAAAACTGCAGAGAGACCAATCCCAAAACATGTAGAAAAAGATGAGAAAACTCACAAACCTTTCACAGAGTTGTTGCTAAAGGATCTAGTGTTTGCCATTTTTTCTTGAACAGGTGAAGCTGGAGTCTCTGTCGCGAATGGGATTAGATTTGAAACATCCCTAGAAATCCCAGAGACAGATACAAAAGTATCATCATCACATGTTATTGGAGTCCTAAAGCTTTCCGGGGTCTGGTGAGTAGATTGAGAAGATACTGGATCTGTGTGAGAACGGGAAGTGGTTGCTGTTCGATCACAATCACTGTACTCTTCAAGCTTCTCATCTATCAACACAGAGTCTGATAACTTCTCCTTAAAACCATCCCCCTCCATTTGTTCCTCCCTGAGTTTCTCTGGTTCATCCTTTACAGAATCCAATCCTGAAGAAACATTACCCTGTCCAACATAAGAACCAAGAGACTTCAATAACTTCTACTCCACATCTTTTTAAACCATCAAAGACTCGAGAGACTTAGGAACTAGCAAAAGTACCTGAGATGCCAATTTACGGTAGATTTTATCATACCATGCTCTTCCTTTGGAATTTCTATTCATAATAGCTCACACAACAACGACAAATACTACTGAGAAGAAGTACAAAAAAAAACCAGTGAACACCTTTGTGAAACAAACAAGATCATCATCAGAAGAAGATGGATTCTAAACACAAATGATAACAGGGAAGCTTTTCCATATAAAGTAAAAAAGAAAGGTCCCAACTTCGAAAGCGAGATACTTTTTCAGACAAGATGTTGAAAATCTAATGAAAGAAGAAAGAATCTTTTCCAATTTTGTGATCAACACACGAGGGCATAAAACAAAACACTCTTACGCAAATCGAATTTACATAAGAAAATGAATCTCCGAGGAAGATGGCCAGAGGGACGAGGAAAGGTAAGGGCAGACAAGAAAACCCTAATACCCAAATTAAAGACAGATATAGATGAAAATCAAACAAAGGAAAGATAGAGAGAGACCCGAAGAAGTCGACTTGACAAAGAACGAACCAGAAGAAAAATATATAAACCAGAGTCTTTTTTATTTTTCTTTCATTAGTTTATATATAAACAAGGGTTCTTATTTTCTTATCATTTAAGGAATAAAAAACTATTGGATAGTTCTGATTTCAGCCTCATATTATGTAAAGCAACCTTAGATGTTAAAAATATTTGTAAGCCCAAATCAAAATGAATCTTAGGAATGTTATTGGTTTGTGATTTCGTCGGAATTTTACTTACTTAAAATGTTATAGAGAATCTCTTGTTATACTGTTATTTAATCAAGATTGTTAAAAGGTTTGTTAAAGTTTGCTGTTATTGATTTAAGATTTATAAAAAATAATATAAAATCTTCATAAATCTAGAATTATTGGATTCATATTTTTATAAAGTTATTAGAAATTTTATGTTATTCAATTAAAACAAAAAAATCTATGATTGTTAATGAATTAAATTATTGTATTATTGGTTTATTTCTACACTTTTCAAAATAAAGTCATGAAAGTATCATCATAATAGAGAGATTGTTTAAAAAACTTTACAAGATTGTGAAAAACTAATCAAACACAATTATAAAAAACTCTTTAACAATAATTTATAATCTTTCATTTCTTTAATATATATGATTTTATCAAAGTCATCAAAAATTTTGGTAAATTAAAAACCAATAACATTTGTAAAATAACAAAATACAAAATTAGACAAAAAAATATGATTCAAAATTCATTACTTTTATTAATGTTTTTAAAAGGGGAAAATAACAACAACAATTGCAAAACAAACAAAGAAGCTTAAAAAAACAATAAATTCAAATGATACAAAGTCCAAATCAGGTAAAAGAGCCACGACATTTGACTGAACCACAGAGACAGGTCTTCTTGCCTTTATAAAGAAGTACTTCATCTTCTTCGCTCCTCTCCACACATGAAACTCCATAGTCATATGTTAACTCTGTCATCGGAGGAATATGCTTCATAGCAAAAAGTCCGATAAGAAGATATACATCACCTCTGTTTTCATACTCAATAGGCTGCCAGAAAACATTCGGTGAACAACTGTGATTCATGAACCGACCAACATTCCCTTTTTCCTTAGCACTTATCAAGACTTGTGTTGGAAGATTGATAAATTCAGAGACTTGTTCCCAACTATCTTCAAGCAAAAGCTCAGGTTCGTAGTTCCATCTGAACCTCTGATAAATCTTTGACGTGTCGAACAAGTAATCATCATCCTCTTCTACTTCTTCTTTTGTCTTTCTCAAACCAGCAAACTCGCAGATAAAAGTTCCGGCTCGGATTGGATCCCAAGAACGTAAACCCCAACCACAGTTTCTTGTCTTGAACACTTCCAAATGGAGTTTCAAACCGGTTTGAACCAACCGGGTTGGGCAATGGTCGGGGCAAGGACAAGATCCACCGCACTCGTAAATCAATGGTTTACGACAAACCAAAATGTTGTTATGGTACGGTAGCAGGTCACCGTTTCTCTGCACGCAGGTGCAGTTTTGATGCATGCATGGCTGATGTCGACAATTCTGGCATCCAAGTGATTGACGATCAAAATGAAATTCATGCGTCATCATACCAGAGTGACACTGAGAGGGGATGTAATCAAAATCTTCGGGAATCGTTTTGTCATCTTCATCAACTTCATTAACGAGCGGAACTCGTAAAAGCTCAGCTCCAAAAGAAAGATCTTCAAGTATAAAACCTTGCCTTGAATCAATCAAGTCATGGTTCCTCAGATTTTCAACTGTTTTCCAGATTGCATAAGCAGGAGGTTGGTTTGGTTTCCTCACCAATTTGAATCTGAACTCCTTGAAGCCGGATTTTCCTGTCACTGTCCAGAACTTTGAAACCAGATACATCCCATCGTAGATATATATCTTCTGATTGTTCTCATGAGGATGTATCACTCCTCTCACGACTCTAACGTCATTCCCTTTGCTTACACTTGCTTCTAGTGCAAGATTCCCGCCCTTCATCTCTTGATCACGAGCGTTACCGTACACGTCCGTTCCGCCCTGTCCGCTGTAGATCAACGTGTCAAGCCCCTCGGTTTCACCATCGTATTGTCCTGCTGTTACCACACACATAGCAGCATGGCCTTCCACTGCACTCTCTGCAGCCGTAAAAAAATCAATACCACCATAATTTGATTTGTGAAGCCCCACTAAGCACATTTCACCCCAGTAATAGAATATATCTCCGACGTGTATTCCAGGAACTGCACCAATTCTCCTTCTTGTATTTGTCTTGACACCCATTTTCGTGCAATTGCCACTTGCCGTTGTAAGGATGTCTTCCGGATGGTTTATTTGGCATAATCGTCGTCTAACCGCATCAAACCGCATCATAACGGAATCAACTATCTCCTGGTTTCCAGTTTCTGTCTCTGCTTCGGTTATCTCTGAATCGAAATTCCCACGAGATGTAACCTTTAAGCTGTTGGGATCATATACTTTTGGCTTCTTCGGCTCCGTCGGCGTTGAGTTTTTTGAACCTTTTGGTCGGCCACGGCCTCGTTTTACTGGACCAGTACTAGGACCAGCACCCGCATCACAAGAATAGTTGCTAGAGTCATCACTTGGCCTAATGGTGATCAGTGGTATGACCATTTCTGGAGGAGGTGCAAATGTGTTGTGTGCTGTATCATTAGTATTATCGGACGCTTCTCGTTTGATTGGACCAGTACTACTAGGACCAGCATCTCCATCGTACCATTCCTTGTTGGATGGCCAGATTGTTCGAAGAGGTGGGACCATTAGAAGAGGAGATGTTGCAGATGGCATATTGGTTAGAACTGGTGAAACCATTGTAGGAATCGTTGATGTGTTTTTGGTCACGTCATCTACCAAATCTGGTCTGACACATGCAACCGGTATTGCCTTGATTGGAATAGACTTATCCATTGGAAAAAAAATCCTATCATTATATACAAAAAGAAGAAGTTAGAGATCAGTCATAATTAATCAAGTATAGATATTATATATGGTATAGCGAGGAGATTTACGAAACATGGCAGTGAACATTATTCAAAGGTTGCGATCATTACAAAAACATAAATCGTCATTTTTCTGTTCTAGTAAATAAACTAAACAGCCGTTCAGACTGAAATACTGATGAATAAACTATAATTTTGTGACAATATTCAATCCACATATCTTATTATAAAATCGCATTACAATATGTTCAGATCTGAATTATTTAGTGATGATACCACTGGGCTAAGAAGAAATCTTATTCAAAATTCCAATTTGAAAAATAGAAAATCTCAATAGAAAATTTCAATATATCTATAATCTCAATTCCGACACCAACATAAAAAAATAGTAAATAAAATAAACAAGAACTAAATTAGAGAAAACAATTATCCACACCGGACACATTAGTCAAACAATTTAAACAAAACAAAATTCACACCTTGACCATAAAAATGCATAGAGATACATACCTCAACACGAACTGAGAGAAATGGAGAATTTTGCGGAAAATTATTAACGGTAAATGTTGGAAGTAACAAAATTATAATGATTTTGTGATATTTGAGAGTGAATAAAAGAGTAGAGATAATCCTCTATTTAAAGGTAATTAGAATGAGGTACCATTGTTTACAAACAAAAAAAGGAGAATGTTAGATTGATTTCTAAATTTTGAGTCATTTAAAAATCCTAGATTTTTTTCTATGTTATTCAATGTATCTTAGAATACACATTAATGTTTTAACATTTTTGCCTGAAAAAATAATTAACATTAATGTAAAATATCTTTATTTTCCTATTTTAAATTATATTTTCTACATATATATAGTTTATTCAAACTATCTTTAAAAGGTTCAATGGTTTTAATATTCTGGCCTTAATAAAAAAGTTCAATGGTTTTATTCAAAATATCTTTCTATAGTTTATTCAAACTATCTTTAAAAAGTTCAATAATTAACATAAACATTAAATTTTGAATATGACTTCAGAACTTTCTCATTTTAAGAACAAATATATATTATTAACTTTAAATAGTTATCCAAAAGTACTTGACAGGACCTCATATATACGAATTCAACCGATTCAACTAATTATGTGACACCACTACAACATGTTATTGTACATCATCTATGAATACAAAGCTCTTGATGCAGTTTCTTCCTTATAGTCATGGACTGGTGCTAACGCATAAAGATCAATTTGACTTGAAATATAGGATGATTTTTTTTTTATGGATATTAATGTTTGCTGCAACAAAGCTAACAAAGCTGAAGAAATTTAAGTGGAAAGCTAGATCATATAATATCTTAAAAACAAGATTCTTAAATTATTTTAAAACTAAAATGGAGCAAAAACACATATAGTGAAATAGGAAGATGTTTCTTGCAAAAAGATGGACATAAGATAATGTACTTTCTTAGAATAGCACAAAAGAGATATCAAATGGATAGAGAAAGGTTGTGGGAGACTTTTGTCTCAATGGAATTCTCTCATTGTTAGTCTCTTTGGCTGAGCTAATCGTGTTTCATCTATGGCTTTTTTATTATTTTTTTGGGTCTGTTTACCTTTTTGGCAATGTAAATAACTTTTCCTCTTAATATATTCACAAGTTATCAAAAAAATAAAAATGGATAGAGAATGAATTTGGATTTTCTTAGTAGATAGATCTTGTTCCATTGTAATAGTAGGTGTAGCATAGTATTTTCCTAAGAAAATGACCAGAGTTGATTATATGCTTACTTAAAAACTTTTGGTTTCTGCTTAGCTTATAGTATGCAACACATTTAGAGTAATGCAAATGTCAATAAATACTAATATTGCTATGCATCTTTGCAAGTAAACATATTTTATTTGCAAAGTACGTAATAAAATATAACATGCGCTAGAAAATATTTGTGGATAATCTTTAACTGAAAAGGAGTCACAAGGTTACTATGAAGCGATAACTACCTTAAATTTCTAACTACAATAATATTTTAAAGTTTTTTAGTGCATAAGAGAAGGGAAATGTTTGATTCATGGGAATAATTTTTATGGATGGTTCATAACATAGACATAACATATAAAAGTACATTATATGAGTCATGAGATTTGAATAACGAACACTTTCAAAAGTGGTTTTTGCTTGGAAATTGCAACAATTTTCTAGTATAGTTAACCCAAACAACTATGTTCACCGTATCTTCTTTTTTATTTTTTGCAACAAAACACGTAAGCTACAATATTAGCATGCATGTCAAGAACCAAAATAGTATTTTAAGGTAGGGCAACAATAGTATTGCCAACATTTCTCTGGATGGGTGAAATAAGCATAATTACTAATTTAGAACAAAGATATTTAATATACGATAAAAAAAACTACTACCTATGTTCCTAAATCCTAACAGAACGATGTTTTAGTTTTTTCGCACATGAATAAGTAATCTTACTTTTTTGCTAAGTTTTTGTAAATTTAATAATATTAATTATGTTTTTCTCTTTCTATATTGATAACATATGAAAGTAATAATGATGTTGAAACAAAACATTAATCAATTATGAAACAAAAAATTCCAAAATATCAATCTATTAGACTAAGAGGCAATACTTAATAGGGGACAAAAATCTGGTCTTAAAGTGTGCTACAAAATTTTCATGCACACGAATAAAAAAAATTGTATTACCAAATTAAAATGTAAACCCATGCATACTTTACGTACATACAGTATATTTTTTTTGCTAAGAATGTAAATATTTCATTAAAAATGAAAACAATTTAGGTTTACAATCCAAAGATTATACTCCTAAAGAAATGGTCCCATGACAAAAAAAGCAAAAAACATGGAAGCATAGATCTTAGAAACATTTTCAGTCCATCCACTCAAACATAAGCACAAATGCTAATGGAGTAAGACGAAGTGATGACGATTTTGAAGTTCTTCCCGGCTCTGATGCTTGAGACGAAGGGCGAATGCAAATTGAAGAGCCGAATTACCAAGATACAAGACACTAGAAGCCTTTCACAGGAGGTCCGAGACTGTGCCGTCAACGGCCCGTCAAAGGATTCCATGAGCTCTCACAGAACGAAACCCCACAAACCAAAGAATGTGAACAATGTGAGCTCACCCTACCAAGTTCCTTCCCGAAGTCGCATAGTACAGAGCTAGATTTTTGAGAGCTAGATTTTTCAACTCAACGCCACACTGAACACCAATAGTCTTACTAACTCCTCTAGTGCCTAGTGAAAAAGCAACCATAGCAAAACGCATTGCAACGCAAGAACTACGACTCTAGGCAACATCAATGGCAAGACACAACAAAACCAGGGCTTATTAGCAAATACAGTATACTATGTATTCGCCCTATATAACAAATATATTAGTTAGGATTCAAACTATAATAAATTACCTATACTATGTATAATAACTATAACATTCAAATGAAATTTCTTCATCTACGTCATTTAAATTAATTTAGATATGATGTTCATTTCCATAATTATCTATTAACGTTGAGTATAAAGTATTAGGCTCATATCTCTAAAGTTATCATTGTATCGACTTTAGAGCTAGAAACTTAAATTGATTTGATTTTGGAAATTGATGAATTAATTAATATCTTATATTACATGTCTATTTCATTGAAATATATCTTCTTATGATTAATTTCTTATTTTACATGTATCTTTATAAGTGTTAAAAGTGAATTCACGAATAAAAGCTATATAATGCTTACTAAAGTGTATATATACAAGCATTATTAGTTTAGTACATGTGGTACGAAAAATGGAGAGTAATTCATGATGTTTCCAAAGAACCTAGGCCAAAATAGATTTCAATCCCGCCAAAGATCTATCAGACTTCAAATTCGAATACACCAACTCTCTTGAACCTAACTTAACGGCTTAACGTTTTATGTACTTAGGAAATTAGTGAAGGAAAAAAAAAAAGAGAGAAATATTAGAAATCGAAAAGATATTGTATGTACCGTAATCGGTCCAACTTACTTTTAATGGGCCAAAAATCTAGGCCCGTAATATTTTTAATATAAGTTTAGTAGAATCCACGTGGACAGTAGAACCGCGGAAAATATTCGTTTCCTGAAGACGGACCGGTTGCTTTGAGTTTCCCCGTTCGACAATAGGGTATCACCGACCACCGTGTTTCGGGCAGACTCGTCGGAGGAGTGTTAAAATTGTTGAATCTCAGATTAGGGTTTACTTCTATGGTAAACTTCTGAAGGTCTGTCTGTTTTCCTGATCTGAGGTCCTTCTAGGGATTTTTTTTTATGGCGTTGAAGCAGCAGAAGCTTTAGCTAGACTTGTCGGAAGATTGTGACACTTATTGAATCTCAGATTAGGGTCTACTTATATTACCATTGAGTGGAATATTTGAAAGACTGTTCTTCCGAAGGTGAAATTCATGGCTGATAAGTACATCGTCGAGGAAGCAGAGGCTTTGGCCAAGAGAGCTTTGGTACAATTCTTTCCCCAGCTATATACTTGTCTGACTTCTCGTACTCTTTCATAAAGTTTAGATTTTTACTTGTTGGGTTTCGTAAAATTGTGTCCTTTCCTCAGCATTCACCAATTGCACAGGCGACGCCGATCTACGAGCAGCTTTTGTCACTTTATCCCACTTCTGTAAGTTTCCCATGACTTTGCTTCCACGTATTTTAAGAGTTTCCTGATGTTTTTGGTTAATTGTGAGCTCCTTTGTACTCTGTAGGCGAGATTTTGGAAGCAATATGTGGAGGCACAGATGGCTGTAAACAATGATGATGCTACCAAACAGATATTTAGTCGTTGTTTGTTGACCTGCCTTCAAGTTCCTCTTTGGTAATGCCATGTTACCCTTTATTAGTCGTTGATAAGAGTCAATTTAACATCTTTTCGTCTCATTGTTGGGTTTCTTGCTCAGCTGCAATGCAAGTCTTGCCATCTCCTTGGATATAATTCTAACATCTTATTCTCTCAGGCAATGTTACATTCGGTTCATCAGAAAGGTCTACGACAAGAAGGGAGCAGAGGGTCAAGAGGAGACCACAAAGGCTTTTGAGTTTATGCTTAACTATATTGGTATTGCTTCTCTTCCGCAGTTTTGGCTCTATTTTGTTTGTTTTTCATTTCAATCATGTCTCATACATAGAGGGAATTTTTTCCGTTTTGTGAGTAATGAATACAGTTATGTTTAGTAAACAATATGATTTGATCAATTTTATGCTTAATATAGTTGCTAATGATAACTATTCATCAGCAATAGCAAGCACATAGTTACGCTTCGTGTCTATGTAGACCTCTAGTTTCCCTTTATCATGCCAACACATAACACAACTTGGGCCTTACAGATGGTTGTTTATTTCGATTTATGAATCTCCAGGGACAGACATCGCATCAGGGCCTATATGGACTGAGTACATTGCCTTTCTAAAATCTCTTCCGGTTCGTTATATCACTCTAACTTTGTCCTTGATACTAATAATTTGTTATTGCAGAGAAACTAATAGATTCCCATGCAGGCTCTTAACCTCAACGAAGATTTGCATCGGAAGACTGCTCTTCGAAAAGTGTATCATAGAGCTATATTAACTCCGACCCACCACGTTGAACAACTTTGGAAAGATTATGAAAACTTCGAAAATACTGTTAACCGTCAATTGGTAAACTTCTAAGAAATTAAAATTATGTGGCTTCTTATTTTCATGAAAAGAAGCAGGTACGAACTTCATTCTCTTGGCTTTGTTGATGGATAATCTAATCTAATCATGTGAGCAGGCAAAAGGACTTGTAAATGAGTATCAACCAAAATTTAACAGTGCCAGGGCTGTATATAGGGAGCGCAAGAAGTACATTGAAGAAATTGATTGGAACATGCTTGCTGTCCCACCAACAGGAACTTCCAAGGTAAAGAATTTATCATCCATTGCTTCTTTTTGGAACTGCTGAGTGCTGAATGTACAATTATTTTCTTATCTTTTTGAGTTCGATAAGATTGGATATATTGACTCTTAAACTGCCTAAAAGACATTATGAGCATAATTCACGTCATGAGATCATGTTATTAAGATAGGAAATACATATTGAGTATCATCTGCTTACTTTGCTACTTTACACCGTCTTATGGTTTTTTGCAGGAAGAAACCCAGTGGGTGGCCTGGAAAAAGTTCTTGTCCTTTGAAAAGTAAATCCCCAATTATCATATACAGTTTTTAATTTTAATATACATTCCATTCAGTGATGATGTGTGTTTTACGTATCTCCTTAGCCATTGTTTCTCTACCATAGCTAGATTTTAATATATCGCAACAGTTAATTGGTCCCTTGGTAGATTTTTTTGATTTTTTCGGTTTACGCCTAATGGTAAGACTTTTATATCTTGTTCCGTCTCTGTGTTTTGCCGATTAAGATTTATGATATTAACTAGAGAGCTGGAATAAATTACTATCCAGTTATGTCTCCAACAAGTGATGATGAGGTCTTATGCATAGAATTGTTTAACGAGTCCTTCTAAATATAACAAACTTCTGTATCTAATACAATTGTAAATTTCAGAGGAAACCCTCAAAGGATTGACACGGCCTCGTCAACTAAGCGGATTATATATGCCTATGAACAGGTATGCGAAGAGTCAGTGAGATGCTCTTGCTGAAATTTTGGAGGACTAATCTCCGAAATGTGTTCATTTCTGAATTGACTGACTATTACTCTGGTTTTACAGTGTCTGATGTGTTTATATCACTATCCCGATGTATGGTATGACTATGCTGAGTGGCACGTAAAATCTGGTTCCACGGATGCTGCAATCAAAGTATTTCAGCGAGCTCTTAAAGCCATTCCTGGTAAAAATCTAATCTATCCTTTTTTCTTTATGTCTATGAACTAGTTGCTTTATGAAGGATCAACTATTACTCTTTGCTTACCTGCTGGCTTACTGTTTTAATCTTATCTTCTATCTACTCTTAAGAAGTCTATTTTCTCTCTGCGACTCTTTTATATTTTTTACTAAGTGTCTACATTTCCCACTCTCGTATGTCAGATTCAGAGATGTTGAAATATGCTTTTGCTGAGATGGAGGAATCTCGTGGAGCAATTCAGGTTTTTATTTCTTGCTGCTGGCTTCTTGTAATTTAGCTTTATTAGTTGTCCGCATACTCGTTGCTTATAGTTGTATGATTTTGCAGTCAGCGAAGAAATTATATGAAAACATTTTGGGGGCTAGCACAAACTCTTTGGCACATATACAAGTAAGTACGCTCAAGTTTCAAAATTTAGGACTTGCGAAGATTGGCATAAACAGCATATCTTTCACTTTGAAATTGTTTCTTTTCTCTGAAAACATTCTCATATGATATATACTTATATATATATATATATATTCTTTCGCAGTACCTTCGTTTTCTCCGGAGGGCTGAGGGTGTTGAAGCTGCTCGCAAGTACTTTTTAGATGCTAGAAAATCTCCTAGCTGCACATATCATGTGTATATTGCTTTTGCTACCATGGCCTTTTGTATTGACAAGGAACCAAAGGTGTATTTTCTTACCCACTATGTGGTGGTCTATATGCTATTTAGAACTGCTTTTGTCTTGTGAAGGAGGTAGTGGTCGTTCAGTCAAGTTCAGAACCCACTCGTCTTATTAGTCTCTTAGTTGTTTAAGTTAACCAGGACCCATGAGACTTTTGTGATAATAAAGTCAAAATGATTTGAATATTGGGGTGTTTTGGCTATTGATGCACTTAAACTCTTCATTTGTTTGCAAAATACATGTACGTTACTTTTATGCCTCGTACATTCCTCTTTGTGCCTTCATTTGTTCGATTCTTTAACAAAGAATTAACATGTTCTTGCAAGACATATATACTAATGTAAACCATCTGACTTCAATTTCTATTCAGTTTCACAATAAAAATCCTTATGTTTGTATTTTTATGCAGGTTGCACATAATATCTTTGAAGAGGGGTTGAAACTCTATATGAGTGAACCTGTTTACATCCTTAAGTAAGTGTCACTGTAGCTTTACTTAGCGTTCCATTTTCTTAAGATACTTGGAAGCTCTTCTTTATTGAAGAAATATTGAGACTTTAAGACCTTCTCAGATAAAATATCCTCAAACTTGTTTCTCTCCCAAACCTTCCTAAGACAGAATTTTAACCATCTGGTTTTGCTTTGCAATCTAGGTATGCAGATTTCTTGACTAGATTGAATGATGATAGAAATATCAGAGCTCTATTTGAGCGGGCATTAAGCACGTTACCAGTTGAAGACTCTGCTGAGGTACGCTGATAGTGATATATTGTTTCTCAAAGCTGTTAAAGTATGCAGATTTTGTTCTTAAGCATGAAAAGAGACAACAAGGAAAATTACTAACCTGCTAATGAAAATAACCAAACCGAGCACCTAATTTGATTATAGCATTTCTGAATGCTTAAATATGATAATGGTTTAGCAATTGGAGGTGTAATCTTGATGCACATCTGAGCCTTATGAACAGTGGTGGGGATAGTAGACATTTAAAACTGAACTGAAAGAGTCCAATATTATTGTGGTTCACATGTAATACTGTTTAAAATGCTAGAACAATAAAGAAGACGACTGGTGTCAATGGGTTACGCCGTTATGCTAATTGATTTCTAGGATTAACTTTTTTCTTGCTCCATGTTTTGTAGGTCTGGAAAAGATTCATTCAGTTTGAGCAAACATATGGAGATCTTGCTAGTATTCTAAAGGTATTTTAACTCATTGAATGTTGTCAACGTATACGAGGAAAGCTACTATTATTAGCTTCCTGTGTTTTGTTAGCATTTTTTGTAGTTGTTTTTCGGTTGACTCCATTATGATGATAAGTTTGTTGAAGGGTCCAAACATTTATATCTATTCCATCTTACTGGCTTTTAGTTGCATGGAAGATCTAAAAATGCTGACACGTTCAACTTATTGCTAGAATAGACTATGTCAGACTCGCACCTCATAAAAGAGACATTTGATCAACGATGAAATTTACTGAAATCAGATCCACGATACATCCAGTATCAAGTGTGGCTGTTTGATGGAGTAGTCTGCTTATCTTCTTAGTTTTTTGCTCATAAATTTTCTTTACTATGACAACCTTGTTGTAGGTTGAGCAGAGAATGAAAGAAGCACTTTCTGGAAAAGGGGAAGAGGGGTCTTCTCCTCCAGAGAGTTCACTTCAAGATGTTGTTTCTCGGTACAGTTACATGGATCTTTGGCCATGCACTTCTAACGACCTTGATCATTTAGCCAGACAAGAGGTATTTTCCATGCAACATATCGCAATTAGCTCAAATAGCTACTAATGATACATCTAGTAAGTACTAATTCTAACCGATCAATGTGTTCACTATAGTTGCTTGTGAAGAATCTGAATAAGAAAGCAGGGAAAACAAATCTACCTCATGTTCCTGCGGCTATAGGTCTGTTCTTTTTAATTTTCTGGTGTGATGGATTATGTTAAACTTTGGTGATGACTGAAGTAAATAAACCGCCTTCTGGGCTGACAGGTAGTGTAGCTTCTTCGTCAAAAGTTGTTTATCCAGATACATCTCAGATGGTTGTTCAAGACCCGACAAAGAAATCAGGTATCTGATTTGCACTTTGCCGCAATATTTGGCTGCACGATGAATGGAATTGTTAACTTATTCTGAACCACTCATGATTTGACTGTAGAGTTTGCTAGTTCTGCAAACCCAGTGGCAGCTTCTGCTTCGAACACCTTCCCAAGTACTGTGACTGCAACTGCAACTCATGGATCAGCCAGCACATTTGACGAAATACCAAAGACTACTCCACCTGCATTGGTAGCATTTTTAGCTAACTTGCCTATTGTGGACGGTAAATCTCTTAAAAACCAACTCCAAGTTGTATCTGAACTGAGCACCTGAATAAGTGTCCACTAACCAACTAGTTTATCATTATCTTCTCAATTCGCAGGTCCAACACCCAATGTGGATGTTGTTCTGTCGATATGTTTGCAGAGCGACTTTCCAACAGGTCAAACTGTAAAGCAGAGTTTTGCTGCTAAAGGCAATCCTCCAAGTCAAAACGATCCCTCGGGTCCAACCCGCGGTGTGTCTCAAAGATTACCAAGAGACAGAAGAGCTACAAAGAGAAAAGATTCAGACAGTAAGTTACATATGCTTATAGTTTATGTTCAAGTATATATATTTTATGGCTCATGACTATGTCATCACTCAAATGTTTGGCACTTCTTAGCTGCAGATGCATATAACTTCTACTATCCCTTAGAACAACCGTTAAATGATAGTTACTTATCTTATTCTATCTCTCTGTTAACAGGGCAAGAAGAAGATGATACAGCAACTGTACAAAGCCAGCCTTTGCCCACAGATGTTTTCAGACTAAGGCAGATGCGGAAAGCTCGAGGGATCGCAACATCATCACAGACACCAACCGGTTCCACATCGTATGGTAGTGCCTTCTCTGGCGAGCTTTCTGGTAGCACTGGCTAAAATATACTGAGATTGGCAAATTTGTGAAGCCTCTCTTAATACTTGTAATTTATTTCCCCCAACAATTCCAACTTATGCAATAAAATTAAGTCTCTTTGGATATATATGTTTCTCAAATCTTCACGGTATTCAATGGTAGTTACAATTATATTAGTGGTTTCAAAGAACAGTACACTATATAAACCTGCAACTTATGAAACTAGTGAACTGAACCCGAAGTGCTTCTTACAAAACTTTCCAAATCAGTCAAATCTTTCACCACATCTCTCATCGATGGTCTGTTCTCCGGCCTCTTGTCTGTACATCTAAGAGCCAAGTCTGTGACTTGGATTGCTTGTTCCCTGAGCTTCGTATCCAGAAGCTCATCCACAAGTTTTGGATCAACGATTGGACCAGCAGTATCGTCTTCATCCTCGTAGCTGCTTAATACAGATCTGACCCAGCTCACAATGTTGATATCTTCCGGGAAAGATCTGTCCAGTGCTCTCTTTCCTGTTACCAGCTCGAGCAAAACAACTCCATAACTGTAAACATCTGATTCCTTGCTCCTCACCGTCTTGTACGCATTTTCTGTTTGATAGAAATATGGTCATCAGAGCATGAATAAGGTAACGGTGAACAAAATACGAACGTGTTATGTTGAGAAGTATATATACCTGGTGCAATGTACCCAGTTGTGCCAGTAACAGTGGCCGTTGAAACTGTTGAGTCATCTAGAATCCGAGCCAATCCGAAATCTCCAATGTGAGGCTCCATATCCGAGTCCATGAGTATGTTCTCTGGTTTGATGTCGCGGTGAATTATTGGTGGATGACAATCATGATGTAAATACGCCAGTCCATGTGAAATCCCAAGGGCTATGTTGAACCGTGCAGACCAGTCAAGAACTGCTTCTCCTTGATTACCTCTGTGCAAAACGTCGTGTAGGCTTCCATTGGGCATGTACTGATACAGCATTAAGCCATCTTCTTTCCTCATCCAAAATCTTTCTAACCGAATGAGATTTCTGTGCCTGACTAGCCCGATTGTTTCGATCTCCCGCTTCATATTTTGGTTTGCGCGAATGTGTTCCGCAAAGATGAGTTTCTTCACGGCGTATTCTTCGCCTGATCCTAAAGAAGCTCTGTAAACAACTCCATGAGCTCCTCTTCCAATGATGTACTTGTCATCTAGATTGTCAGTGGCTGCTAGAACTTTGTTCAGCAACAAGGACAGACCTTCCTCTGCGAGGATATTAGCATCTTCTGTCTTGGTTCCTCTTTTGCACCGGCATAAAACCAAAAAGAGAGCAAAAAGCAAAGCCAATACGGATAGTGAGGACCCAGCTGCTATAAGGGCGATCTTCCACGTGCTAAGTTTGACTTGACCTTTGCAAGATTTAAACTCTTTGCGGATTATGGCACTCACTGAGTAAGAAGCTTGAATGCAGAGGTCTGGATTTCCAGAAAACTTTGAAGAATTTGATAACAGATTTACGGGTATTGGACCCGTGAACTGATTATACGAGACGTCAACTTGATTCAATGACTTAAGACTTTGAAGAACCGATAAAGGCCCTGTCAACTTGTTGTTGGATATGTTGAGACGTTCAAGATTGATAAGAGCCCCCAGTGTGGTTGGAATCTCACCCGTAAATACGTTCGCACTGAGGTCTAAGCCATAGCGTAGACTCTTCAACAAGCCAACCGAGGAAGGAATCTTACCTCCAAAAGCATTTCGAGCTATCCGCAGATCTGAGAGTCGGTCAAGCTCTGCCAAGAACTGTGGAATAGCTCCTAGAAAATTATTGTCACTGAGAACTAAAGTGGACAAGCTTTTCCAGCTTCTGAAGCTTGATGGAATAGAACCGTTCAATGAGTTGGATCCAACATCAAAATACAGAAGTCTCGCACAGCCTGATAGCTGGGATGGCAGAGGACCTTCCAGATAATTATGTGAAAGGTTCAACAGTCCAAGGCTTTGCAGATTTCCCAGTTCTGGAGGTATCAGACCCGTGAGTTTGTTTTGAGAAAGGTCAATAGTCAAGAGATTTTTACAGCTTCCCAAGCTGCGCGGGATGGATCCTTCAAAGCTATTGCTTCCGAGGTTCACATAGGAAAGACTAAGACTCTCAGGGAATTCCGGAAGAACACCTGAAAGTTTGTTATCTTCAAGTCTGACTCGCTCAAGGGTCTTACACTGACGAATAGACGCTGGTATCTTACCATGAAGCTGATTAGAACCCAAGATGAACAATCTCAACTTCTGTCCATGGCAGAGATGGGGTGGTATCTCCCCTGTAAAACGGTTACCAAGAAGGTCCACCTCCTCTAAGCTTCGATTCAGGCCTAAACTCATTGGTATATCTCCATAAAAGCCGTTGTTAAACAGTGTAAGCTTCTTAAGGTGCTTCAGCTGAGTTACTTCAACTGGTAGTTCCCCGGTGAGAGTGTTGTTATAAACGAGCATCTGTGTCAGACTCTGAATCTTCCATATGCCAATAGGAATCTCACCGGACAGCTTATTAAAAAAAAGCTCCAGGCTTTGTAGCTTCTTTAGCTTACTCAATGCAGGTGGTATCTCGCCTTGGAGCTGGTTGTCGTTCAGCTTCAAGGTTTCCAAGCTGCTGCAGTTCCCAAGCTCTTGAGGGATATTCCCCGAGAGACGATTATCGGAAAGGTCAATAACCGAAACCTTTCTCAACATACCCATTGATGATGGGATTGTACCTGTCAAGTTGCATTTCACCATGACTAAAGAGTGAAGGCTACTGCAGTTGCCTATCTCAGGTGGAACACCGCCTTGGAAATCATTGAACGAGAGATCTAAAGAAACCAATTTCTTGCAGTTGCTAGAACCAAAATGAAGCCTCCCTCCAAGGCTGTTGTTACTGACAAATAGCTCACCAAGATTCTCGAGTAGATAGAGACTTGCTGGCAAAGAACCATTTAACTTGTTGTTGTTCAAAGCCAGATATTCCAGCTTACTACAGTTCCCAAGCAACTCTGGAATGGTACCAGACAAGTTATTATATGACATCCTCAGATCTACGAGCTCTATCAACCCACCAACACTTGCAGGAATGAGACCACTAAGATTATTGCGATCAAGATACAGAAACGTCAAATTCTGCAAGCTACCAAAAATATCAGGAACTTCTCCAGAAAAATCATTGTTAGACAAATCCAAATACTCAAGTGAAGTACAGTTTCCTAAAGTGGAAGGCAATAAACCAGAGAAACTGTTAAGACTGAGATCCAATGTGACCAAGCTCTTAAGCTCCCCAATTTCAGAACCTAATTGGCCTGAAAGCCCAGAAGCAGACAAATTAAGGGTCTCGACGACATTACCAGAAAGATCACAAATGACACCAAACCAGTTATTATTACATGGAGTGGTTTCAGATGTGTTCTCCTTCCACGTCGAAGCTACTTCAAGTGGGACTTTATCAAAGTGCTTGAGAAGCGAGAGTAAAGCCAAACCATCTGAGTTTAAACTAGAGACAGAATCTATACGGAAATAGACAAAGAGAGAGCAAAGCAGAGTAATTTCGAGTAACCCAAGATTCCTCATTTGAGATTAGAGCTCAAGAGACTGAAATATGAAACACTCGTACGTAGTAACCTCACTCAACAACCCTTGAACCCAGAATGAGAGGCGGAAAAAAAAAAGAGAGAGCTTTTGGATTTGAAAGGGTATCTGGATTTAGTGACAGGAACAGATTGCATTATTTAAGAAACGATCGATGAGTTTGGTGAGAGAGAAAAAGAGCGCGCTTTTTGGTTAACTCTTCGTCAGAGATTGTGAACCTAACTTTACGAATTGGCGACCTTCAACGCTGTTTCGTGTTTCTTTCTCGCTATTTCCATTACTACTCGGAGACTGTTTCGTGGTTTTAAATATTCCATTTTCCACGTTTTGTTTTCTTAGCTTATTCAAGAGAAAGCTTCTTTGGACGCTAATTTTCTATTGACATTTCATCCTACTGTTACTTTGTTAGATTTAAATCTTTCATAAACATTATATATTGGAATTTAATCAAGATCTCTGGTATCTGTCGTCTACACTAGAATTTTAACTAGTACTTTATTAACAAAACCATATTCACATAAAACAAAAATGGTTTATTAAAAACATAATGTCAAAACTGATTGAGAGATTAATTTTGATCTTCCCTGTTAACAATATTAAGATAGTGGAGCACTCATCAGTCTATTTAAAAGTCTTAAACCACTTGTATATCTCTCTTTTATGGAATTATTATGTTTATTTCTCTCATTATTACAAAATGTCATCATTTTGGGAGGATGCTATTACTCTTACTAAAATAAGATAACACGCATTCTCAACTTAATTAGACTCAATGATCATCTTTAAATTGATATTCTATATTCATTCCACCAACATAACTCAATCATTCGACGTGCACCATTACATATTATAATCTATCTAATTCCTTAACTGAATTCAATTTGGTTTGGTCGTCTCATGGTATTGAGAAGTCAAAAAAGTCCCAACGAAGAATCATACTTTCTTTAATGTATACAATATTCGTTTGTAACATTTTAACACGTTTATTTTGGAAATATCATACTGTCCATTTCGATTTTAAGTTGGTTGGTCGTCACTTTTGCAGGTCCCAAACGAATTTAATAACAACTTCTATATATGTCTCCATCACCAAACCCTATAATTATACTGTAGTTCATAAATTTTCATAGTTGACAAAGAAAATGTGATTTTCACCATAAGGATTTAGAGAGTGGTGGTCCTTGTTCTGTCTTCTATCACTTTTCTTTAAGTTTTATATATGTTCCACTTCTTTGGTATATTTCCTTTACATGATGTTGAAATTTGAATTTAACTTCAAAGGGTTTTCACATTAGATTCCAATGAGGTTTGCAGATTGCATTTTGTCACAAGATCACAAGGCCACCTACATCCTAAGACTAAAACCCCCAAAGACCCAAATGCGAATCCATTGAGTAGTGATGGAGGAATTTTGTTTTCAAGTCCAACGGTTCATCGTAAAATATAAGCAAAAGCATTTTACAAGAGAAACATGACATTAACCAAAGGCATTACATACCATAAGAAAGCAAAACAAGAACAATGTAATAATACCAAGATACACACACTCGCTCGCAACACCACAGATTCTCTACAGCTTAACAACCACTGGATAAAACACCTTAATCCGGGTCACAGTTTTATTCTCCATACACCACAATGCAACTCCATCTCAAACTTTATAGTTTAAGAAACACAAACTCTTCAATCGCAGAAACACCCCCAATCCTCTCAAGTGTTTTGTTGTCTGGTTCTTCATCAACTCCAATCGCCATTATCGCTTGTTTCCTCAACACTGTTCTTCCAACACTCATGAAATTCACATTCACGTTTTGTTCTCCAAGTATGTTACCAACCTGTCCAATCATCCCTGGTTGATCCACTTGCCTGCACAGTATCAGATTCCCTTCAAGGCTCACATCCACACCAAATGATCCGACACAAGTTAAATGCGGAACTCCGTACTTCACCTTCCCTTCAATACTTATATCACCAGCATCAGAGACAGCACCAGCGAAATTTGACTCCACATTCAAAATCTGAACTTGGATGGAATCAACAGGGTACTCTGGTGATGAATCAACAACCATTCGTTCCTCACTAATACGAAGACCCTTTTGTTTAGCTATGAAATCAGCATTCACCAAGTTGACATATGAATCTGAGATCGGTTCAATGATTCCCTTTGTGATCATTGCACGAAGTAGTCTAGTATCCAAATCATCTCGGTCACGAGCTGACCGATAGACCACCCTAATGGACTGTACTCCTTTACCTCCAGATGCTAACTGCACAGCTAACCTCCCAAGCTTCTCAGCTAAGACAATATAAGGAGTCAACTCAGACAAGACCTCAGGAGCCACCATTGGAGCATTGACGGCAGTAGCTGATAACTCTCCTTTCAATGCCCCTGCTACAGCCTCTGCTATCTCAATGGCTACACCTTCCTAAAATATCACATTGGAATTATATAAACTCGAAAAGAAGTGTAGAGAGATGAAACAAGTAACATAAACAAGATCAAGAGAGTGATGATACCTGAGCTTCTTTTGTGCTAGCTCCAAGATGAGGTGTCACAGTAACATTTTCATGCTGAATTAGTCTGCTATCTTTCGATGGTGGTTCCTCACAGAACACATCTAATGCTGCCTGAGCAACGATTCCGGCATCGAGAGCTCTAACGAGTGCATCCTCGTCGATGACGCCACCTCTAGCGACATTAATGAGACGCACACCTTTCTTCATCTTAGAGAAAGTTTCGTCGTTGAAGACCTTTTTGGTGGCCGGAGTTAAAGGCATGTGCAGGGAGACGAAATCGGCGGTGGAGATAGCTTGATCGAATGAAACAAGATCGACACCGAGAGCTCTGGCTCTGTCAGCTGGCGCGTAAGGGTCGTGGGAGATAACGGTCATGCCTAGACCTTTGGCTCTTCTCGCCACCTCCGTCCCAACTTTCCCGAAACCCATCACGGCCAAGGTTTTTCCGACGAGAGATACACCGACGTACTTGCTCCTCTCCCATTTTCCTGTAAAAATATCCAAATGTCCAAATTTCAGAAACCGCCTCGGTATTACTTGATGGAGGAGTCATCTCAGTTCAACTCAAATTGATTTTATTTTTTAGAATTTTTTTTTTTACTAGATTACAGAAGAAGAAGAATAACTCAAATTTTACAAAAGTGATTTTTAAGTGAAAGTGATTAAGACTTAGAAGAGATAATGGTATTGTAATGTCTACACTTTCTCAGTTTCTGTCTCGATCGTATATTGATGCTTTGACTGACGACAATTCCACCTTAACAGTAGTACCAGAAACAAATAATTGAGTCTTATCAATTATGATGCATGATTATTTTTTAATGACCCACTTGTATATTGTGTACTAAAATATCTACAAATTTGTATATTGTAAAAAGAATCCCATATTCTTCTGCTAATCAAGTTGCACTATATACGCCGAATCAATAATTAAGGTAATTTAAAAATTGTAATAAACTATTAACGAATATAAAGTTTTTAAAAAGAAAAAAAGACAACAAAGACTCGAGAAAATGATATTTGCCATGACAAAATTCCAAAATGGAAAAAAAAAAAAAAAAAAAATTCCAAA
>Ga0041059_1000305_pt1 | contig 34940 bp, 28 predicted proteins | sample AraColnosormetaG_FD_56232 | JGI IMG/M metagenome (GOLD analysis project Ga0041059, IMG submission 56232) | Arabidopsis roots microbial communities from North Carolina, USA - Col MF nosort | ecosystem: Host-associated > Plants > Roots > Unclassified | place: USA: North Carolina | collected...
AAAAAAAAAAAAAAAAAAAAAGCAAAAGGAAGAAGAAGACAAGAAAACCTTCACCACTCTACTTCAATGTGTTTTACTTTTCTCTCACTACAGTCCTTTCTCTCTATCTCTTTCTAAAACTCTCTCAATGCTTATCTTCTGATTTTACGAGGAAGAAGAAGAAAGGATTCTTCTTTACTTCTTTCTTTTTTTGGGGGTTTAATGTTAAGCAGATTCTGAGATTTCTGGTGTAAATCGTTTTCTGGGGTTGTTTGTTTGTTTTGAAGATCTAACTTATAGATCTAGTGTTTCTGAAAGAAGAAAAAATCCAAACTTTACTAGTTTCAAAGATGCAGAGACCACCTCCTGAAGATTTCTCCTTAAAGGAGACAAAACCTCATCTCGGTGGAGGCAAAGTCACCGGAGATAAGCTCACAACCACATATGACCTCGTCGAGCAAATGCAGTATCTCTATGTTCGTGTCGTAAAGGCTAAAGAATTACCAGGTAAAGACTTAACTGGTAGTTGTGACCCTTACGTTGAAGTTAAGCTTGGTAACTACAGAGGAACCACTAGACATTTCGAGAAGAAATCTAATCCTGAGTGGAACCAAGTTTTCGCCTTTTCTAAAGATAGGGTACAAGCTTCTTATCTTGAAGCTACTGTCAAGGATAAAGATTTAGTTAAAGATGATTTGATTGGTCGTGTTGTGTTTGATTTGAATGAGATACCTAAGAGAGTTCCTCCTGATAGTCCTTTAGCTCCACAATGGTATAGATTAGAAGATGGGAAAGGCCAAAAAGTTAAAGGAGAGCTTATGTTAGCTGTTTGGTTTGGTACTCAAGCTGATGAAGCTTTTCCTGAAGCTTGGCACTCTGATGCTGCAACTGTTAGTGGAACTGATGCTTTAGCTAACATCAGATCTAAGGTTTATCTCTCTCCTAAGCTTTGGTATCTTAGGGTTAATGTCATTGAAGCTCAGGATTTGATACCGAGCGATAAAGGGAGATATCCTGAAGTCTTTGTGAAAGTGATAATGGGAAATCAGGCATTGAGGACTAGAGTGTCACAAAGCAGGAGTATTAATCCGATGTGGAATGAGGATTTGATGTTTGTTGTAGCTGAGCCGTTTGAAGAGCCTTTGATTCTAAGTGTGGAAGATAGAGTTGCGCCGAATAAAGATGAAGTCTTGGGGAGATGCGCGGTTCCGTTGCAGTATTTGGACAAAAGGTTTGACTATAGACCGGTGAACAGCAGGTGGTTTAACCTTGAGAAGCATGTTATAATGGAAGGAGGAGAGAAGAAAGAGATCAAATTCGCCAGCAAGATCCACATGAGGATTTGTTTGGAAGGAGGGTATCATGTGCTTGATGAGTCTACACATTACAGTAGTGACCTAAGACCAACTGCAAAGCAACTGTGGAAGCCTAACATCGGTGTGCTTGAGCTAGGGGTCTTAAATGCGACCGGTTTAATGCCCATGAAAGCTAAAGAAGGTGGTAGGGGAACCACGGACGCGTATTGTGTGGCAAAGTATGGGCAGAAATGGATCAGAACTCGGACAATTATTGACAGCTTTACCCCAAGATGGAACGAGCAATATACTTGGGAGGTTTTTGATCCGTGTACTGTAGTTACAGTTGGTGTGTTCGATAACTGCCATCTACACGGTGGTGACAAAAACAACGGAGGAGGAAAAGATTCAAGAATTGGAAAGGTGAGGATAAGGCTCTCTACTCTCGAGGCTGATCGAGTCTACACACATTCATATCCTCTTTTGGTGCTACATCCTAGTGGAGTCAAGAAAATGGGAGAGATTCACTTAGCGGTGAGGTTTACTTGCTCTTCATTGCTCAACATGATGTATATGTATTCTATGCCTCTCTTACCTAAGATGCACTACCTCCATCCCCTCACGGTTAGCCAGCTCGATAACTTAAGGCATCAAGCAACTCAGATTGTGTCGACAAGGCTAACACGAGCAGAGCCGCCTTTGAGGAAAGAAGTTGTTGAGTATATGCTTGATGTGGGATCTCACATGTGGAGTATGCGTAGAAGCAAGGCGAATTTCTTCAGGATAATGGGAGTCTTGAGTGGGATAATCGCTGTAGGGAAATGGTTTGAACAGATCTGCGTATGGAAAAATCCGATAACAACGGTTTTAATCCACATTCTCTTCATTATCCTTGTTATCTACCCCGAGCTCATCTTGCCCACCATTTTCCTCTACCTCTTCTTGATTGGAGTTTGGTACTATCGCTGGAGGCCGAGACATCCTCCACACATGGACACACGTCTCTCACACGCTGACTCAGCACACCCTGATGAGCTCGACGAGGAGTTTGACACTTTCCCTACTTCCCGACCATCAGACATCGTCAGGATGAGATATGACCGACTCAGAAGCATTGCTGGTAGGATTCAAACAGTTGTTGGTGATCTTGCAACTCAAGGAGAGAGATTTCAGTCGTTGCTAAGCTGGCGTGACCCGCGTGCCACTGCTCTCTTCGTCTTGTTCTGTCTGATAGCTGCAGTGATTTTATATATAACTCCCTTCCAGGTTGTGGCTTTTGCCATTGGCTTGTATGTGCTTAGACACCCGAGGCTCAGGTACAAGCTCCCATCAGTTCCACTTAACTTCTTCAGGAGGCTTCCAGCAAGAACTGATTGCATGCTCTGAGTTACTTAAGATTTCTCCATTTCAAGAAAGACTCCTCTGTTCTAGTTTGTTATCGTTTTGAAGTCCTTACCTCTTCTTTGTGATGTTGGATGATCATGTTTTTTTCTGTTTGACATTATTTATGTTTATGTCCTTTTGAAAACTTTCTTTGGAAAGTGGTAACTAGTAAGATAAGTTTGTGTTTTTGGATTCTCTTCTGTTTAGCCTCTCTCTCTCTCTCTCTCTCTTTAAGTCGAGGAGATGCCAAGAGGAAGAAGATAAATGCGGAAAGTATATTTTATAATGTAACCAAAATTTCAGTAAACCGTACCAAACCAACTTAACTTCGGTTTAGTGTACGTAGTGGCTAAATTTCTCGAACCAAACCGAAAAACCAATTGTTCAAGCCTATTGAAAATCATTCAGACAATTTTTGCAGGGGAATCTAATAAAGTTGGGATTTTTTTTTTGGTTTTAAAAAGAAAGTTGGGATTTTTGAAGCGATCTTGTTTCTCTACCATGGATGCTGCTATCTTTACTTCCGTATACGTTTGCAATATACCAAAGACGAAGAAGGCTTTCTTCAACCCGAATCCGCCTGCTCTATCTTCGTCTTCTTGTTGGCTCTGCAATTCGCAAGCCAAGCAAATCATAAAACTGAGAATCAGGGAAGGCTCGAATCAGGGGCTTCTTCGTGTACATGCTCTGTTTAACAACGAGGAGGCATCAAGTGAAAGTGAAGATAAGAATGGGTTTGGTTTGCTACCTGCGGATATTTTCTCTTTGCCTCAGGTAAATGAGGTTATTAAGTTGCTCTTTTCTAATTTATATGTGGGTTTATGGTGTTGTATGCAAATTAAGAGCTTTCAATTGATGAAGAAAGCTTGAACTTGTGCATAAGATTGATATGGTTCATTATTTGTTTGTGAAGGAGAAGTTTGGAAGTAATGTAAGTGGTGAAAAGGATAGTGAAAATATAATTGATGTAGAGACATCTCTTGCGGTTCCTCATGGTGGAGGAACTCGAGCTGGGCTCTTTAGAACTCCGATTTCTGGTGGTGTTCAAAGCGCAACCTCTGCTCACGGTTTACCTCGACCTGCTTTAGCTGTTAGGAACTTGATGGAGCAGGTAAAACAATCATTTCCATTTGTTCTCATTTATGTTCTCGATGAGGAAAGATGTTAAGTTTCTGAAATATTTTAGTTCTTGGTGTTACTGGTTATGGTTTCAAGGCCAGGTTTGCTCATCTATGCACTGTGATGTCTAAAATGCACCATCGTAGAGAAGGGTACCCATTTGGATCGTTGGTAGATTTTGCACCTGATCCGATGGGGCGTAAGTCTTTCCCTTGACTATGTCTCTTTGTATGTTTAGTTTATGTGTTTGACGGTGGCTTCTTCTTCTTTGTGTTTCTAGACCCAATATTTTCATTTTCACCGTTGGCTATTCACACTCGGAATATCTTAGCTGAACCTAGATGCACCCTCGTTGTTCAGGTACAACATTATCAATCGTGCTTAAACTATACAAACATATTGGTGTTTACTCCCTTTTTTGTTCTCTGTGAATTTGGTATTTTCAGATACCAGGATGGAGTTGCTTATCGAATGCAAGAGTAACATTATTCGGCGATGTCTACCCATTGCCAGAAGAGCAGCAAGTGAGTGTCAATATGGAACAACACAGAATGAGTAATACATGACCTGTTCAACACTGTTATTCCTGTTTCTAGTTCATTGGTTCTCTTGTTCTGGATTTCTAGGAATGGGCCCATAAGCAGTATATGTTGAAGCATCACCAAGGACCTTCCCAACAATGGGGAAACTTTCACTATTTTAGAATGCAGAACATAAGGTTTTTGTGTTCTTCTTGAATTTCAGCCATTCCATAGTGTACTTATCAGAAAATAATACCAAGCTTGATTTTTTCTCAGTGATATATATTTCATTGGAGGTTTTGGCACTGTCGCGTGGATCAATGTCAATGAGTACGAGACTCTTCAGCCAGATAAGATAGCTGTTGATGGAGGTGAGCAAAATCTGAAGGTGAGTTTTCTTTTCCTGAAACCCTTTAAATGATTGACGAGCCTGCTCAGTGATTCTATGTGGAGTTGTAATTTCATACTAAATTATGATAGGAACTTAATGCAATCTTCTCAAAGCCACTTAGAGAGTTATTGTCTAGTGAAGCCGAGCTAGACGATGCTGCTATCATTTCTATAGATAGCAAAGGGATTGATATAAGGGTTCGTCAAGGTGCTCAGGTAATAAATCTGTAACAACCTAAGAACATTTCTACTACTATTCTGAAACAGAAGCTCTCTCTGAGTTTGTTTGTGTGTTCAATATGTGATTTGTGCAGTTTAAGATACAAAGGCTAGCCTTTGAGGAAAGTCATGGTGTTGAGACTTTAGAAGAAGCCAAATCTGCACTGTGGAAAGTGATAGAGAAGGGCAAGTTGCACAATTTGCAGAAATGACCCAAACGTTTCATGGATTTGTGGAAATGACACAAAGCTTTGATGAAGAGAGCACCATGCAAAATCTCAATTTAGCTTTCTCGTTGATTAAATGGAATATAGACTAGTAGACTGTGATAAGAAGTATGTAATGAGATAATGGAAAAAATGTATTTTCATCACGAGAAGAAAATGCAGTTATTGAAGTGTAGGGCTAGAAACAAAGGCTCTCAAAAATATGGGGGTTGGTTTCAAAGTTTCGAAAAGTTTTGTGATTTGTGAAATAGTTGGATAAATATGCAATTTATTTTATTATCAGGCTCGAAACAGAAGTTCTCATAAATATCGGGGCGTTAAATTTCGTGAAAGGTGACAATAGTGCAATTTATTGAAACATAGGGGTCGAAAAAGGAGATTCTCAAAACTATCGGGTCATTTCCAAAGTTCCAAAAAGTTTGAAATTTTGTGCGGGCATTTTTTATCCGAAGATGCAAAGGAAAAAAACAAAAAAGGAAGGATTTTTATTTTTTTACCGTGATAGTAACGAACGAGACAGTGACGAGACAACAATCATCATTCCCAATAATTCTTCTCACCAAGAATCTAAAATCCTTCTCCGATTTCCTCTCATGGCGGCGGAATCAACCAGAAACTCTTCTCCGCCGTCTACTTCTCAGTCTTCAAGCCCTATAATCAATTTACCCGATGACCATCTCTTAACCATCTTGCTTCTTCTTCCCGTAGATTCAATCCTCTCCTTCTCAATGACCTGCAAGCGATACAAGTCTCTAGCTTGCTCCGACAGTCTCTGGGAAGCTCTGTGTGAACGAGAATGGGGACCAACATCTGTAGATGCTTTAAAGTTGTCATCTTTACGAGATGGGTTTTCATGGATGTTGATGTTTCAGCGAGTTTATAAGATGGATTCTGTTTGCTGTCACAAGATCTCAGACCCAGATGATGATGATGAAGAATCTTCTTCGTTTCCGATCCCTAGAGCTTCTCATTCTCTCAACTTCGTTAATGATCATCTTGTTCTCTTTGGTGGTGGTTGTCAAGGAGGTTAGCTTTGCTTTAGCTATATCATCTTTCTCAATTCTTACCTTGTTGAAAGCAGATTGATTTTCGATATTATCGACTCGAGTTTCTCGGTTACTTTTCGGTTAGCTAGATGAGTGTGTCAAGCACACGACAATGATGCTAGTTGGATTATTAGGGAATTACTTCATTAAATTTGAGATCTTTGTGTATATTGCTTTGTTAATTTTCAGGACGCCATCTTGATGATACATGGACATCATATGTTGATAAGAGCAATCAAAGCATATTGAAATGGAAGAAAGTTAAATCAGGGACTCCAAGTGGGAGATTCGGACACACCTGCATCGTTATAGGCGAGTATCTACTCTTATTTGGAGGTATAAATGACCGTGGAGAGAGGCTAAATGACACATGGATTGGTCAAGTCTTTTGCCACGAGGGACTCTCTTGGAAACTCCTCAATGTTGGGTCTTTGCAGCGGCCTCGTCCTCCTCCTCGTGGTGCTCATTCCGCCTGTTGTATTGCTGAGAAGAAGATGGTTGTACATGGAGGAATCGGGCTGAATGGAGTCAGGCTTGGAGATACATGGATTCTTGAACTTTCTGAAGATTTCAGCTCTGGGACATGGCACATGGTGGAGTCTCCACAATTACCGCCACCGCGCTCAGGGCATACTTTGACCTGCATTAGAGAAAACCAAGTGGTTCTATTTGGAGGCAGAGGATTAGGATATGATGTGCTTGATGATGTTTGGATCTTGGATATTCAAGAACCGTGTGAAGAAAAATGGATACAGATATTCTACGATTTCCAGGATGTTCCCGAATACGCATCGTTGCCTCGGGTTGGTCACTCGGCGACTCTTGTATTGGGAGGTCGAATCTTGATTTATGGCGGTGAAGATTCTTATAGGCATAGGAAAGATGATTTCTGGGTGTTGGATGTTAAAACCATTCCTTCATCAGGTTTGAAACCACAAGGGCTTAGCTTAAACGGATCATCAGTGTGGAAAAAGCTTGATCGAATCTCATATGGACCAAAAAGTCGGTCTTTTCACCGTGCCTGCGCTGATTGTTCAGGGAGATTTTTATATGTGTTTGGCGGAATGGTTGATGGTCTTCTTCAGCCTGCAGCATCGTCTGGTCTAAGGTTTGATGGAGAGCTTTTCATGGTGGAGCTTGTTCTTGGCTTCTCTGACCTAGACCATCAACAAAGACCCGGAAAAAGCATGTAATAGTGGTGGTTCCTTCTTTTGTAAATTAGCAGATTTTGTTTAAAAGCATATCGAGAAACCAGAAATGGAACCCACATGATCAAATCTCTGATTACAGAGGAACACAAAAGATGTGTTGAAACTGGAACTTTCTTATAGATTCTGATTCAGTTTACAATATACAAAATTCCATGACAGTGGATGTAAATATGTAATGTAAGGACTTGTTTGAATTAGATACAAAGAATGCAGAATTTTGTGCTATGAAAAACAAACTTGCTTGCCTCATGGGTTGAGTATCAATTTGGTTCTCCACATCTCTGCCATGACCTTCCTCGGGGCGGGATCATCTGGACCTTTGTCTCTTTGTCCTGAGGTGAAGTATAACTGTCCATCCCAATACCCAGCCAGCGTTGTCTTCACACGGTATGGTAATTTCCCAATCACATACCATTTCTGTAGAGGAAAGGCAAAATCATTAGCTTTGTCTCTTGGACAGGTTTGAGTAAGAAGGCTTTAGGATTTTACCAGTGTATTTAAGTTGAACTGGAAGATTTCACCAACGAGAACCATCTTTTTGGTTTCAGGATGTTTCTCTGTTGTGCCTCCAACGATTACAATGGAGTTATTAACGACTTTCCAAGCAAATTCGATATGGGAGTCCGGTTTTGGCATCGGCGGCATAACTTTCCATTTCATTTCCTCATCCAACATGTAGACATCACTGAATACCACCTGAACCAAACTTAAAGAACTTAGTTAACAGAATAATAGCTTAATTTGCTTGGCTAAGACATTAATCCAGTACCTCCATACGGCGTGAGCATTTGAAGATTGGAGATCCAGGTTTAGCCATGAAATCACCTTCTTGACCACCAATTACAAATAGTCGGTCATCAACTACTACACATGCCCTACAATGGCACACAGAACACGATGCTATTTCGTCAAATGTTTTATCCATAATAGTTGGTCTAAAGATCATTGTAAGATAATAACCTGTGAGGTCCTCCACGAGGGATCGGGATTTCACTTCTCCACTCATTTTCCAAAGATTTGCCATCTTTCACTGCGATGCTCCAATGTTCAAGTCCTGGTGTAAATCGATTCTCTTTGCTTCCACCCATCACATGAAGTCTTCCTCTCCAAAGCTGAGTAGCTGGTGCATACCTGAATGTTAAACTTGTCAACATTGACCATCATCGAAAGAGAAACACAGAGCATAATATAATCCAATACCTAGGAACTGGTAAAGGAACAAAGTCCTTCCATGTATTTGTATCAGTATCAAGCACAAATGTTTTAGCTGTAGGACCTCTGCATTGTGGACCAAACTGACCAGTAACAATATAAATGTATCGCCCATCCGTTACCATCCCTAAATGAGAATGCGCCATATCTTTTGGCATATTGAATCTTCCTCCCCACGAGTTATCAGTGAAATTGTAGATATCGACATGTGAATGCACAAGATCAATGGTTCCATATCCAGCAAATACATAAAGAAGATCCCTAATCTGAATTGCAGCTCCGTCTAGACGAGGTACAGGTGAAGCTGCCATCTTCTCCCATTTCAATTCAGGAGCAGGCAAATCTTGAAACGTATTAGACAGTTTCCTTTCCTTCACACTATCCTTCTTCTTCTTTGTATCTTTCTCCTAAAACCAGTAAAATATAGCAACTTAACACTCAAGCAATTGAAACTAGGTATAACATTGAAGTAAAAATCATCTTTTGAAGCTAAATTCAGATGTTGAGATCTAATTATATCAATAACAGATCACAATTCACCTGGCCAGGAACGATTACGGTGGTAAGTGAAGAAGGTAGAGATAATCCGGCGGAGATTGCGGCGGAGGAGAATCGATGAGAAGTAGCCCAGAGAAAGTCGGCAATGAGTCCGGTTGCTAGAAGCGCGATGCAAGAAACCAACACTACCTTCCCGTACTTCTGCTTCCTTACCATATCTATCTTTGTTCTGTCTCTTCTACCTTGACATAACCCTTTTTAGGGTTTCACGAATTTCAGATAAATTTGAAACCTTTTGGTGTTTTTCTGACGAGCTTGATGAAGAATTCAAGCACATAACAATGTCAGATCTTGATCTCCGAGATACTGCTTCACCGTCAGAGAAACCAATAAAAACCAAATTAATTAAATCGAACCAAACCATAAATTAAGTGGTCCACCCAAACCAAACCAAACCAACACATATAATAAACCAAAATTGACCGATTCAAACACATTTCTCTACGCAACAATACATAATAAGCCTTGTGTCTGATAAGTTCTCCACATAGATTACTAATTGTGACATTGTTGTGTTTGTTTCCTTAAGAGATCCTCTTGAAAAATTTCTGATCATTAATAGTTAAGACACAATTTGTTAATACTTAAGCAGAAACTCTATGATTGGTCTGGTTGCCTCTGGTTTTCCATTTTCTAATCATTGTCAAACTCTTCTCAACCTCCATAACACGTGTCTCCAGCTTCAATGCTATCTCCTCTATAGCAAGCTTTCTCTGTTTCAATCTTTCATCAATATCTTCTTCTTTCTCAGCTTCACTGCACAAATTCTCATTGCTTCTTTGCTTTTCTTCATCTTCATGGACCAACTCTTCTTTCTTGCTTCTATCTACATGAAGCTCATCATCACACGTTTGCCTTGTCTCTGATGGTGACACAGAAATGTCAATTATACCTCCATTAGAATCAACAAGAGGATCTGAAGAGTTGTTTTCGTTAGATGGTCTTTGAACCATACTACTCTTCTTTCCTTTGCTTCCACATTCATCATTCCTTCTAGATTTGATCATCTGAGCGATGGTAACGTCATCATCTTTGTGATCCATAGAACTTACATCATCCTCACGAGCTCGCTTCCGTCCCTTGTTTTTCAAATGCTCACTTGTTCTCTTCATCACCTCCTTTTTAAACAACTGACTAAGTGGTAATTCTGTTGAAGCTGATGCACCACCATCACCAATCTTGTCTTTATTTATCTTGAATCGATGATTTTTAGCTAGCCTACGCGCCCTACATCTTTCGAGTTTCTTAAGAAAGCTCTCTCCAAAATTCTGAAGCACTTGACCCAAAGGCAGTAGCTCATCATCCTCATCATTATTATCATAATGATCAATTGTGTTACTTGCATCAAACGTTTCAGTTGATTCTGAAGAATCCAGAAAAAACTTTGAAATAGATTTCAACCACCAGTCACGATATCTTTCAGTAACAGAAGTCGTAGCGACACGAGAAGGTATGTAAAGCATTAAACCATCAAGAGACTTATTGTAACCATCCCATGCTTCTTTTTCTGTGAAGCTGCTATGATCAGTAACCAAACCAGGAAGATCTTGAGCCAGCCCGAACTGCATTGCCACTCGGTTTGGATAGTAATCCTCCACAATACCAACCCCAACAAGCTGAGAAACTCTCATACATCGAGCAAAGGAAACGAATCCATCATCAAGATTGTCATCAACAGTCATCCACATAGCTTCTTCAGGGTAAAACCGAGGAGGGTTCCAAATCTGTAAAGGTTTAGTGTAAGGACGCCAATCAAAATCAACAAGATTCAATCTCACATTCTTAGATGTTTGTGAGTGCCACCGAGATATCCTAGGTTCACCTTTTGGTATCACTCTAGCTTTTGGACTGGTACTCTTGAATCTCTCCCATGCCCAGAGTTGGACTAACTTAAACAGTGATTTCAGAGTGACATTTGGAGTGGACTTTTCTCTAGCAGACGCTTGAATTTGACCCAAATCTCTGTATAGTCTAGCTAGAACAGCAGGAGCAAAAGCAATCCTTTCGCCTCTAGCTAAACGAACAGCCATAGGGAGAACTTTTGTCGAAATAGAACGACGACACATATCCGGAAAAACGAACTGCGAAAGCCAAAATGCAAGAAAAGCTTCATGCTCCATTTGATCACCTCTACCCAAGAAGCTCGAAACCCATAAGTTTTGTCTCACTAGCCCATCCTGGCCTCTATTCTCCAATCTAGCTTTCTCCAGTTTCTCTACGGAATCTCTCATCTCTGAGCTTTCTAAAGGGGCAAAAACAGGAGAACCCTGAACAGAAAACCCTAAAAGCACAAGCACATCCTCAAGCGTTATCGTTGCTTCACCCCAAGGGAAGAGGAAAGATTTGGTTTCAGGACACCATTTCTCAACAAGAGCTAGAAGCAAAGACTGATTTTTACGGATTTTGTACATCGATGCCTTTATTGCCTCAAAAATCCCAGCTTTTCTCCAAATGGGTTCGTGCAAAGCTTCCATTTTTTTAGCCCATGATTTGAAATTGGGTTGTGCAGACCAAAACCCATTGAAAGAAATCCTAGAAAACGACTCATTTAGGTCTGATGAAGAAACAGAGAGACGGTGACGAGGAAGCTCTGCTACAGCACCATCAATGGAGGTTACATAGGGTTTTAGAAAATGGGTTTCAATCAAGCTACTCTCTTTACTTGAATCCATCATCAAGTAGCAGAAGATGAAAGCAAAAAGGAAAGCTTTTTGTATTTATTTCGAGATCTAGAAGATAAATTGGACAAGTTTTGTGTCTTTTCTTAACAAATGTCAAATCACAAAACTATGTTGCAGATACAGAGAAAGATAATGGCGCTGGAATGGAACAACTTCTTTATATGGTTACTCGAAAGAAATTAATAGTTAAAGGTATCATAATTAAACACGTTTAACCCCAATTGAGTAATCTAACCATGTCTTAACCGGTCAAATTAAAAGTAAACCGAAGAGAATAGCATTTGGGTGATTCGGTCCGGTTTATTCCATAACTTGGTTCAGTTGGACTCTAATAGTTTTCTCTATTCAGCTCTGTTTTAGTTCTGTTTCTTCAGTGTAAATACTATACTTTATTAAATTTAGGCTAGTCACACTTCAAATCAATGCGTTGAATAAGTGCACATTTACTTAAAGGTGAAACCTTTCACACAATTTTTGAGCACCAACGAAAAAAGCAAATGCATTTTATACAGTCATGGTAAGTAACAGATGCAGACTTTGTCCAAACAAACAGGACTTGGATCCGATAAGGTAAAAAGAATTTACCACAAGGAAACCTACTTATGAGTTTCAATTACTGTGTTGATCTGAGTATTCATATGTTGTAAAATCCTATTTTGTAGATGACATAATATCCTGAAACTGTTCTCTTTAACCTTCTCTTTGTGTTCCATGTTATGTACAACCTCTTTGCTTTTTCTATGTATAGACACTTTTCTTCTACTTCCTTCTTTTCTGCATATCAAAGATGAAACAAAACAAAAAAACGAAATGGAGTTAGAAAAGAAAGTAACTATTTTTGACAGGAGTTTCAGGTTGTTTTCATGTTCGAAATTGCTTACTTTTCATTTATACATTTATACACTTGTTTCTATCTGTCTATAGTGAGCCTGAAATTTTTTGGGTTAATGTTGTTGATGACTATTATGACTTATGAGATAAAAAAAAAAAAGTCTGATCTAGAGATATTTTGAACATACCCATACTAGGCTGATTGATCTAGTGAGGCCTTCTTAGTCTCCTCTATATCAGACTCGGTTTGACGGGTTTCGCCGGATTCTTTTGTGGAACCAAACGAACTATCAGGAAGAGTATTCTCCAGACTCTTCTCTTGCCTAGAGAAATGATAAATAAACTATTTGTTAGAACTAAAGTGGCATATTTCAGTAACAAGAAGAATTTAAAAAGCTTTGATTCTTATCACTCATTTTACCCTTGATGTTCTTCGTTGCTGGTTTCTACTTGTTCAAGATCTTTCTCACCTGTACCACTACCGCCTGACCAAAGGAAAACAAGAGAAGAAAAGAATGAATAAACACCAAGAAAAACAAAGCTTGAATGTAGAGAGCACAATAACAACCTTCCCTGACTTGAGATGGGAAATGAGCGTGAGAACCAATAGAAGGACTAGGCTGATGATGGTGAATAGATTTATTCTCCATGCCAGGCAATTGCAGATTCGATAACCTTCTTATTTGGTCTTCTACTTCTATGGCTTGTTGTGGATCAGCTTGCTCGGTGTTTCTTTGCAGCATCTCATGTGTCTCGTTTCGAAACCTCCTTGGTCCTGGTAACGAAAAGAGAATGAGGGAGTTACTATGTCAGTAAGAAAGGAACAACCACTCGGTTTTCTCAAGTCTCTTTTAATAAATTGAAACTAACCAACGCGACATCGCTCCTTTGGGTCCATTCCCGACAGAAAAAGGTTCTCTCCAACCAACACCTGCTGTAGTTGCTGCCGCTGTCACCTGCTATTGTTTAACCAAACTCTAATTAGAAACCAGACCCAAGAGACGCAAGGCAAAAAAAAACTGAGAAAAAGTCAAAAGAGGGATCTAGCATTACTTTGGAGGGATTGTTTCTTTCTTCTGTTATGGTCTAACGTTCACAGGTGATTCACCGATGAGATGAGGATTTTCTTGATCCAATATGGTTGTCACGGTTTCAGCATTAGCGAAAGAGACAAACCCATACACCTGTTCCTTCTGATTTGGAATCCTTACGCTTAGCACAGGTCCAAAATTGCTATACATTAACAAAAAACATGACTGTCAAAACAAACAACAGAGCCTTCCTCACATAAATAACACATATGCATAAATGTTTTACCCGAAATAAGTTGAGACGTGTTGATCAGTGAAGGAGCTTTCAGGTGGAAATGTCAAGAAAATCTAATGAGAGGCTGGTGGATATCTTCTTTCCTGCCTTCCTTGTACTCCGAATTGTCCAGATCCTTGTGTAAAAGAAGAATCACCATAAGCAAAACCAAGCCCCAGAGCTCAAAACTTCTTCTTTATACAGAAACACCAGAACAAACAAACACCAAGTTAAACAAATTGGCCTCAAGCTACAATGCTACTCTACATTTGTTGCGTAAAGTCTCTGCCTTTCTTTACTAGTAGCCAAACATATATCAAGAGAAATCAAACAAAAATCCCAATCTTACATGTTCGACATTCGAGAGCCAAAATCCCCCATGAACTGAGGAGCAATCATTCGTTGTTGCTCACTCGGCGACCCAAAACCACCTTCTATTCCAAATTGTCCTGATCCTTGTCTAAAAGAAGAATCACCATAAGCAAAACCAATCCCCAGAGTTCAAAACTTCTTCTTGATACAGAAACAACAGAATAAACAAACACCAAGTTAAACAAACTTGCCTCAAGCTACAATGCTACTACACTTGTTCTGTAAAGTCTTTGCGTTTCTTTACTAGTAACCAAACATATATCAAGAGAAAGCATCAAGCAAACATAAATTATAATCTTACATGTTCGACACTGGAGAGCCATGAGTAGCAATCATTCTTTGTTGCTGATTTGGAGATATTCTCTCACTGGGAGGACCAAAAACACTAGGAGGAAGAGCTAAACCGCCTGGTGGAAACTGATAATCGGGTACCCAAAATCTGGGAATTGGAAAATGGTTACTCCATTGTTGTTGTTGCGACGAACCGTCATGAAAGTTAGGGTAATATCCTAATGTATTCCCAGTTAACGAAGGATACAAAGGGTAAGGGTTTCTGGAGAAGTCCAAGAACTCATTTCTTGGGGAAGACTAAGACAATGAATGGTGATGGAGATTGAAGGGTCTCGAAAGACCCAAAGCGGATTTAGCTTTTTCACAGTGACCTTGTAATGCAATGCAGGGCAAAAAGCAAGTCGAATCAATTCAGTGTGTCCAAAGTCCTGAAACAGAATATAGCCAATGATTTTCAAAGCGTGCTCTGGTTCCAAAGTTAGGATCCTTTTAATGATAGTCGCAATTGCGTCGCCGGGTTGCATGGTGGCCGAAAAGTTTTTTATGTTTACCACAGAAGATGATCAAGAAGACGAATTACCAGAAAGAAACTAATCATTAAATTTCTCTGAGTTCTCTTAAATATACAACAGATTCTGGTTTAATCAGATTGATACAAATCTAACCATGCTTAACCGGGTCCGATCAAAAGTAAACCGAACAGAATCACAACATTTGGATGATTTCAGTCCGGTTTAGTTCAATTAAAATGTGCACCTTTAACTTAAAAGTATCAACCTGTCAAGAGAGCTTTAAGAAAAAACACATGCATTTCATACAACCATGGTAACTGTGTTGTATCCGATAAGGTAAAAAGAAATTACCAAAAAGAAACCTACTTGTGAGTTACAGTTACTGTGTTGATCTGTATTCATATGTTGCTGAGATTAGTGGTAAAATCCTATTATTGTAGATGATATTATAATCCTAAAACTGTTCTCTTTAACCTTCTCTCTTGTGTTCCATGTGACCTCTTAGCTTTTACTATATATAGACAATTCTTCTCTTCTACTTCATTCTTTTATCAGTCTTCTACACCTTTCTGCAATTAACAAAAAAACGAAATGGAGAGTTAGAAAACGTGACGGTTTTAGGAGTTTCAGGTTGATCCATGGCGGAAATTGTTTACCTTTTCATTCATACACATGCTTCTTTCTGCCTATATGGAGGCTGAAAAATCTTGAGTAAATGTTCTTGATGACTATTAGGAGGTAAAATGACTAGGGATTTTAAACATACCCATTGCTACGCTAACTGATTTGATGAGGCTTCCTTATTATTATGCTCGGTATCAGACTCGGTTTGGTAGGTTTCGCCAGATTTTTTTGGAGAACCAAACAAGCTATCAGGGAGAGTATTCTCCAGACTCGTCTCTTGCCTAGAGAAATAATTAGTTAACTGTCTGTAAGAACTAAAGTATCATATTTCAGTAACAAGAAGACTTAAAAAAGCCTTGATTCTTATCACTTCATTTACCCTTTGTAGAAACCGTTATTGTAACCACGTTCTTCGTTGCTGGTTGCTACTTGTTGAAGATCTTTCTCACTTCTATCACTGTCGCCTGACCAAAGGATAACAAAAGAGGAGAAGAATGAATAAAGACCGAGAAAAAGAAAGCTTAAAACGTAGAGAGCACAACAACAACAACCTTCCATGATTTCTTCGTTGTTGTTTCCTGATTGAAAGAGAAGACTATGATTGAATCGAGGTGGGAAATGAGAGGGAGAACCAATAGAAGGACTACGCTGGTGGTGATGGTGAATATATTTATTCTCCATGTCAGGTAGTTGCAGATTCAAGAACCTTCATCTTTGGAGTTCTACTTCTATGGCATGTTGTAAATCAGCTTGCTCGGTTTTTCTTCGCAACATCTCCTGTGTCTTCTTTGAAAACATCCTTGGTCCTGGTAACGAATATAGAATGAAGAGTTACTATCTCAGTAAGAAGGAAACAAGAAATTGTTTTTCTAAAGTCTCTTTAACAAATTGAAACCAACCTAAGCGACATTCATATAGTTCCCTCGAGTCCTTTCCAGACGGACTTGAAGAAGGTGAATAGTTCCCTCTCTCCAACAACTCGTGTAGTTGTTGCTGCTGCCTCCTGCTATTGTTTCACCAAACTATAATAAGAAAACGCCCAAGAGAAAGAAAAAAACATGATAAATAGTAACAAGGACCAAGCATTACTTTTGAAGGATTTTTCCTTTCTCCTTGTATGGTTTAACGAGCACACGTGAGTCACATATGAAATGAGGGTTTCCACGAGCTAATATGGTTCTCACAGTTTCAGCCTTAGCAAAAGTTACAAACCCATACATCCTTTGCTGCTGATATGGAATCCTCACATCATCCACAAGTCCAAAATCTCTACACATTAAAAAAAAACATGACAGTCAAAACAAAGAAACATGACTCCCTAATCCAAATGTACACCAAACAGAGTCCTTCCTTACATCTATAACCCGATTATATCACAACACATGATTTACCTGAAATAGGTTGAGACGTCTTCATCAGTGAAGGAGCTTTCAGATGGAAATGTCAAGTAAATCTGTTTAGAGACTGAATCCTCTCTTTCATGCCTTCCTTGACTAAAATAGTTACCACATTCTTCTCCAAAATGTCCTGATCCGTGTCTGCAAAGAAACAATCACCATGAGGAAAACCAAGCCTCAGAGCTCAAAACTTCTTGATACAACAAAACCAAGAGAACAAACCAAAACCATCTAAAAAAACTTGCCTCAAGCTAAAATGCTACTACTCTTGTTGTGTAAAGTTTAAGTCTTTCCTAACAGAACATACACAGAGAAAGAAAACAAAAAATCCCAAACTTACCTATGCAACATTGGAGAGCCACAAGCCGCCATAAACTGAGCAGCAACCATGCTCTTTTGCTGAGCTAACTTCATCCTCATCATCCCCTCAAGCATGTAATCCATCTCACTCGGCGATCCAAAGACACCAGAGGAACCAAAACCATCAACTAAACCGCCTTGTGGAAATTGATGACAACCATTTCCTCCTCCAAACCATGGTTCCTCTGACTCAAAACAAGCATCGTTAGCAGAGAAACTCCTCTTGTGAGAATTGGCAAATGGGTCCTCGTCGTTTGTGAACAGAAAGTTGTTACTGAATTGTTGTTGCTGCTGCTCATCGCCGGAAGAAGAGGCAAAAAGTGATGAACTTTCACGAAAAGGACTAGAATTGAAGTTAGGCTTATTATCTCTGAGTGTGTTCAAAGTTAACGAAGAAGACAAAGGGTTACTAGGGTTTCTCGAGAACTCTAAGAACCCATTTCTGGGAGAAGACGAGGACAATGACTGGCCATGGATATTGATGGGTCTCGAGAAACCGTTCGAGGAAAAACCTAAATCGACTTTAGCTTTCTGACAGAAAGTCTGTATGAGAGAGTCAGGACCAAAAGCAATTCGAATCAAATCTCTTTGTTCCATGTCTTGCAAGAGAAAATAGTCAATGACTCTGGAAGCGTTCTCAAGTTCGAAAGTTCTGATCTTTGAAAAGATTATTGAAGTTGGGTCGCCAGGATCCATGGCCGGAGAAGTTTTGTTTTTCCCCACAAGATGGTGAAGAAGACGAAGAGAAAAAAGGTGAAGGCTCTTTTTGGGTTTGCGTTAAATCATAAATGTATGTTTCTTTTAGAATTTTGTATGATTTTGTCTTTGTAAAAAGCATTTAGCAAAAAAAACAATTTTTTTTAAAAATCGAACCTTTTTTGTTTTTATTGTTCTTTGAAACTGTTATCGATTTTTAGGGATATTCAAGTTTCGTAAAGAGCGAGATTAGAATGGAAAGAAATCATATATATTGACCTGATTATTTTGGCAAATTAAGAGCATTAACAGATTTTAAAAAGATTGTAGTAACAGATTTTAGTAGGTATCAACACTATGTATTCCCTTTTTCATGGATAAAGTAGCTTTTTCAATACATTGTTTTCGTTTTTGTTTTTTTGTTTATTAGATTGATTTGTTAGAAGAACAATTTATATTTGCAGTAAAAGATTATTGGAGATAATTAAATTATTTAGTTAAAATAATTTATATAAAGTAATTTTTTAGTTAACTAAATTATTTGACCCCAAAAAAAAAAAGAAATTCTTGGTCTGCCACTTTCTATACTCTATACTAATAAAGATTTTAGTTTCTTCACCTATAGTAATGGGAATCACTTGGTTCCAACAAAATTGATAATTACAACTGTTTGGTGGATTTAATTTTTTTTTTCTCCCAAACTCTTTGGCGTTACAACCTGCAAGTAAAAGGGGAAAAATGAGGTCAAAAACTCTATCAAAAAACAAAACCAAATGAATAAGGGCCAGGCTTATCCCTGAACATAGCTAAGTGAAAACTAGCATTGTGATGTATAGATTATATAAATCTTAGGACCTGCCCGTAAAGAAAAAGTATACTCTATAAATATTAGGACCTGCCCGTAAAATATTTTTTGCCCTTAACTCTCATGACCGGGCCAGCTAAAGACAAACGGTCACTTGAACTGTGAAGTCTACTATTTTTAGTATAGGGCTCATCGACAACAATTACCCTATCCCATCCCATAAAACAAAATTTTGTCAGGCAGCTGTTCTTTTCCCCGTCACACCAAAACTCGCGCATGACATTAATTTTTCCTCAACACTGTAACGAGTGTACGGTCTTCGGTTACTTCATTTCCAAATCCTACCCGTTAAGATTATCTTTAGATATTATATCAACGGTCGATATAGCTTCTTTAAGGACACGTGTGTTGTTAAATAGTTGTCGTAAATTGACCAGAGTTTTGTACTACTTTAGTCAACAGAACCAGACAATAAATGTTTTCCAAATTAATGCTCTCCCCTCCTCTAAATGACGTAAGTAATTATTGGCGACGAACTAAGATTTGTTTTCTTTAAATGCTTTGCATCTCTCTATGTTTTCTTTCTTAGAATTTGGTCGAACATGTTGGACGAGATTTATTTGAGATTAGAGTGGGAATTAGAAAGCAATATTCGACTATAATGATTGTATGCAAACGGATAAAACAATGATGATCACCATCAAAGAGATGGACCAGTATCGACTGTAAAGTGTTAAATACCACAATATGATTGATAGTATCCTAATTATGAAGTGATACAATAATTTGACATCATGAATGCTTAAAAAGGTATGCCATGATTCACTCTCGACATATGAAATTCAGATAATGTAACATTAACAAGAGAAGTTTTCATCAAAGGCTTAAGCCTGTTTTGTAAGAAACCTAAAAAATCAAAGGCTTAGCTTACTCTGAAGCGTGAAAGAATAAATAAAAAAAGTAAGAGCCCAAAATAAGCCCACTAACATTGACGAGAGGAGTTTAATCAAAGCCTGTTTAAAAGGGAAAAGGAAAAACTAGCGTGAGAAAGAAATACAAGCGTAAAAGCCCAAAATAAGCCCACTTAAGGTCCAATATATTCCTATAAACAACACTGGCAGAGAAATATCTTGATAGAAGAAAGAGCTCCGTCCCCAAAAACAAAGGAAACAAAAAATCAGTCGGCGAAACGGGAAGAGATCTATCGGAAATCTTACGGCGGCGGAAGTCATGGCGAACATAGAATCAGAAGCAGTCGATTTCGAGCCAGAGGAGGATGACCTTATGGACGAAGAAGGTACAGCTATTGACGGAGCTGATGTTTCTCCACGCGCGGGACATCCGAGGCTTAAGTCGGCTATTGCCGGAGCTAATGGCGAATCAGCAAAGAAGACCAAAGGCCGTGGGTTTCGCGAGGAGAAAGATTCCGATCGTCAGCGTCGTCTTTCCTCACGCGATTTCGAATCACTTGGTTCAGATGGCCGTCCTGGTCCGCAGAGATGTAATTTCACTAAATCTCTTCCTCTTTCGCTGTTTTTAGTTAGGTTTTAGTGTTGGCATACTGATTCTTCGCGTTGTTGATTTATTTGTGGTAGTAATTTGTTCTAGGGTTTCTCATAACCCCTTGTGTTTGGGATTCAATTTGACCTAGAAGTTTTTTGAAAAAAATTAGATTGGTTTAGATTTAGTTTGTAACCATTATAAAAAATGTAATGGTTCTAGAGTCTGTGAAGATAGAACATAGTTTCTTTGAGGGTAATGAAGAATTGGGACTGTTTTGGATGAATTTGTTTGTTGTGTGTGTTTATGTGTAGCCGTTGAAGGATGGATTATCTTGGTCTCTGGAGTTCATGAGGAGACACAGGAGGAGGATATAACCAATGCTTTTGGTGATTTTGGGGAGATTAAGAATCTAAATCTCAATCTCGATCGCCGTAGTGGTTATGTCAAGGTATGGAGTTTTGCCTTTGTTTCTTAGTGGCTCTTGATGTCATTATGCCTTTTGGTTAGTTATTGTGAAGCTAATTTTTTTGCTTAGTTATGTTGATATCATTTTGCCTTTTGGTTTGTTATAGTGAAGCTTGATTTGTTGGATTGTTGTCATGATGTAATTTAGAGATGAATGCAATACTGTTTTGTCGTAGATGTTGACTTTACTCTTTGACATGCTTTGTGTTAATCAATGTAATACTGAATATCTGAAATTGAGAGCCAAAAATGATAAATTTATCTTTGCAATGTTACATTGCTTTTAAGAGGGAGATGTAATATTCTGTAAAGTGCAATGCTGTTCCCTAAGGACACTTCGTTTAAGTTACTTCAAAGTGTCAGAAATGACGGGTCGAATAAGATAAGCTGTCTTCTAGATGCGAGTTTAGGAATCAAATATTATTTTTCTTTAGTTTGCTTGAGTTCTCATGGAAGTGGAAGTAACACTTTGCTTTTGTTTTTTTTGATAAGGGATATGCTTTGATAGAATATGAGAAGAAGGAAGAAGCACAGAGCGCTATTTCAGCAATGAATGGTGCTGAGCTTCTAACACAGAATGTTAGCGTTGACTGGGCCTTCAGCAGCGGTCCCAGTGGTGGTGAATCTTACAGGAGAAAGAACTCGAGGTTTGTATCCTAATCTCTTTTCTGTTCCGCTACGACTTGTCTGATCTTGTGCCGATATGAAGTCAAGAGTGTCAAAAAGTATCAATTAAGATATAGACTTAGAAGTTTTAACAGTTGACAAGGTAGTATATTGTACTAAGCACCTACCAAACTTTACTGTCTTTATGCTAATGAATCGAAATCACTTGTGACTTGTCAAGTAGTTATACCTTTCTTTAAATCATCATCCATTGATCATTGGGGTTTTACAGGTATGGGAGGTCGCAACGTTCAAGAAGTCCGAGAAGACGTTACTGATTGTATGATTTGGTGGAGAGTTCTCCCCATATCTCTCTGTATTAGGGATTCCCTCTCTTATCTGTAAGGTACTGATGCAAGACGCTGAGTGTTGAACAAATTTTTTTCTGGGGTTTTTGTAGGGTTTGGCTGCTTTTGCATTGGTTTATCTCTTTATGCATTTGCATGGGATTGTTGCGTTTAAACACCATGAGATCTGTTTTAATGCTTTGTATTGGTAAAAGAAGAGAAACATTGGATGAGGAAGAATGTTTTAATTTTCATTCTCTTATTGATTCATATTTAGGTCAGACAGAATTTGAAAATCAAAGACCTTCCATTACACTAGAAAACCAAATATGATTATATAGAAAAAATCAAAGAATTTTCAACCAATGGCATTATTTCACACTGGTTTATTATTCTAGGCGTAACTATTGGTAACCTAAATATGTTAACAGAAATCATCAAATGACTATTAAATATTTTGGCTGAAATTTTCCAATCAATGGCAATATTCACATCGTTTGTTTTTATAGGCGTAACTATTCGTATCCTAAATATGTTAAAAGAAATCATCAAAGGTTTGATGATTTGAGATAGAGCATGTACTTTCTTGCTACTCACAGGTTGCATGATTTCATTTGTACGAATCAATCATCTATACTTTGTGCATTGAGCCAGTCCCACATTATGTTTATGTATCCATCTATTTTAAGGGCTCTCATATACTAACTTACAGCTGAAAAGTATAAATATGAAACAGTTGGAACAGTTATATAAGTTCTGCTTTTGTTGTCACCAACAAAAAAAATGATATGCTTTTACATGATTCCAACAAAAAAAAAACAGTTTTGTATTCTTGTTAATGATGGTGCCAAAGGCTTATAAGACCATACCTTAGATTCTGTTGAATTTAGAATCTGGGTTTCTATCTCTTTTCTGGAAATCTTGTTTCTTTTTGTTTTCTTTTTATACCAAAACTTTGTGAAATCTTAGGTACTTTTGTTTAGTATCAGTTTACTCGTTTAAAAAGAACCAATAAACCTACTAGATATAAATAGTAAGAAGTCTATAACTTAGGGTTGTGTTAAATACTAAACAATGCTTAAAAATGTGGTTAGACATAGCGCTATACTAAAGCTAAAAAGCTAAAGATAACCATAAAATCATGAAGATAATAAATGGACGGATAGACCAAAAAGAAATAATGAAGCATAATACAAAAAAAAAACTATATCGGTTCCAACTACCACACATTTAATTCCTTTCCCTTTTCATTTAACACCTGTGAAGACTCGTTGCGAGGGTTCTCTACCTCTTTATGTCATTCAAACTTATCAATTATCAAGTCTCTTGATTTTACATGTTCAACCAAACACGATTTTTCAAACTTAATTTTATATATCTTCTTCATTAATTATCGAATATCACTTCTCTTGCTTATAGTTACAAAAACTAATACAATGATAATTATATAATTCTATGTGTGAACAAAACGATAAATTTGTCAAAGTATCACTATCAATCCCTTGGAATTAGTAGACAACCAAATATGGATCCTTTAATTGATTTGTGATGTTTCTATTCATTTCGAACTAAATGAAAACATCTCATCGTAAATAATCACACTGTTAAATTTCATTTCACAAAAATATCATTTGATTTCTGTGTGGACGAAATTTCTTGTTAGTTGGCAAGAACCGACATAAAAAATATATTTCATACGTATAATAGTATGTCAATAAGTAGGTGGTTGCTTACTAGTTACTACTACACATGGACGATTGTATAAATATTAGACCTCATTCACACAACTCTCACTCTCTTACATTTAATGTGCAAGAAAATAAAAAAAACTATATACTATAGACGTGTATCTATATATGGTTATGATATTAAAGCCATCCATTAAATGTAATTAGTTGTTTGTTGATTGTTGCTCTCAAGTCTCACCTAAAGAAAACCTTAGGCCTACAAAAATTAATCACTATCTTTATAATTCCATCTCCAACCAATATAATAAAAATAACCTAGACGAAGAACAAACAAAACTCTCTCTTTCTCTCTCTCTCTCTAATAAGTAAGGTTTTGATCTTTTTCAAGATCAAACAAAAACAATGGAGTTAGAGAGTACGAGCAATGGCCGACGTCCGCCGCCACCGGCAGAGATTGGCCGTGGGGCGTACTTGGCGTGGGAAGATTTGACGGTGGTTATACCAAACTTTAGTGGTGGTCCGACTCGAAGATTGCTCGATGGATTAAACGGTCATGCTGAACCAGGTCGGATTATGGCCATTATGGGTCCTTCCGGATCCGGCAAGTCCACGCTTCTTGATTCTCTCGCAGGTTCGTTTTCTTTTTGGTATTAGTGTGAGTGAGATTTATTTGATTATGTACATAAATATTTGTTCTATTTCATTATTTTGTTCTACATAATTTACGTATCTAATTTATGGATTCTTATTATACCTTATGCTAATTCTAGTTGTTAAGTCACACTCATTATTCGTTAAAAGATAAACAAATAAATCATATCTTAAATAATTTTAAATAATTGTTCAGAATTATCCCATGTATATAGGTAGACTCGCAAGAAACGTGATTATGACCGGTAATCTTCTATTGAACGGAAAGAAGGCAAGACTAGACTACGGTCTCGTCGTAAGTATAATCTAATATCAAAATTTAATTCGATTTTTTTTTGGGAATTTTAGAATTTTTATTGGAATTATTACTATGAATAGGCTTATGTAACACAAGAGGACATTTTGATGGGAACACTAACGGTGAGGGAGACAATAACATACTCAGCTCATCTACGGCTATCAAGTGATTTGACCAAAGAAGAAGTCAACGACATTGTTGAAGGAACAATCATTGAACTTGGTCTTCAAGATTGTGCAGACAGAGTCATAGGTAATTGGCATTCTAGAGGAGTGAGTGGCGGCGAGAGGAAACGCGTCAGCGTTGCGTTAGAGATCTTAACGCGACCGCAAATTTTGTTTCTTGATGAACCTACTAGTGGTTTGGACAGTGCTTCTGCTTTCTTTGTGATTCAAGCGCTAAGGAATATCGCTCGAGATGGTGGTAGAACCGTTGTTTCATCGATTCATCAACCTAGTAGCGAAGTTTTTGCTCTCTTTGATGATCTTTTTTTGCTCTCTAGTGGTGAGACTGTTTATTTTGGTGAATCCAAGTTTGCTGTTGAGGTAAAAACAGAGCCCTTTCTTGGGTCTCAAGAAACACATTTTCTGCGATTTTCTGATCGCTAAATGATAACTGTTTTGTTTGCAGTTCTTTGCTGAAGCGGGGTTTCCTTGCCCGAAGAAACGGAATCCTTCTGATCATTTCCTAAGATGTATCAACTCAGACTTTGATACCGTTACAGCTACACTCAAAGGATCTCAAAGGATTCGGGTGAGAGATTTAAATCTTTAATACTTTTTGAGGAACACTGCAAAATCGTTTAGTCTTTTGACTCAAGAGTTAATCTTTATTGTAGGAGACACCAGCTACATCAGATCCTTTGATGAATCTAGCAACATCTGAGATCAAAGCTAGGCTTGTTGAGAATTATCGTCGTTCAGTCTACGCTAAATCTGCAAAATCTCGCATCCGTGAATTAGCTAGCATTGTAAGCAAACTCTTCTCTGCCCCAACCATTTCAAGAATCTTGATAAGTGTTTATTGAAAATTTACGTGTTCTGTTTACGGTGTTTTATAGGAAGGACATCATGGGATGGAAGTGAGAAAGGGAAGCGAAGCGACGTGGTTTAAGCAGCTAAGAACTTTGACAAAGAGATCATTTGTGAACATGTGCCGCGATATTGGATACTATTGGTCAAGAATTGTGATCTATATTGTGGTATCATTCTGTGTTGGGACAATCTTTTACGATGTAGGACATAGCTACACATCGATCTTGGCTCGGGTTTCTTGTGGTGGATTCATTACCGGTTTCATGACTTTCATGTCCATTGGAGGGTTTCCTTCTTTCATTGAAGAAATGAAAGTGTTCTATAAAGAGAGATTGAGTGGTTACTACGGCGTTTCGGTTTATATCATATCGAATTACGTCTCTTCTTTCCCGTTCTTGGTAGCCATTGCGCTCATCACAGGGAGTATTACTTACAACATGGTGAAATTCCGTCCTGGTGTCTCGCATTGGGCTTTCTTCTGTCTCAACATATTCTTCTCTGTCTCCGTCATTGAGAGTCTCATGATGGTTGTGGCTTCTCTTGTTCCGAATTTCTTGATGGGTCTTATCACAGGAGCTGGCATCATTGTAAGAAACACACTACCTCTTATTTCAAGATCCTCTGTTTTTATTTCTTCCTCTTTACTAGCCTATGAACTTATAAGTAGAGTTCTTGATTCTGTTTTTTTTTTCTATAGGGAATCATCATGATGACTTCTGGATTCTTCCGTTTGCTTCCCGATCTGCCAAAGGTTTTCTGGCGCTACCCGATTTCCTTCATGAGTTATGGTTCTTGGGCTATTCAGGTATTTTTTTTTGCTTTATTGATCACAAGAACCATTCAATACAATTGTTGTAGCGTTTAGCTTGTAACTATTGCATATCTCACATTAAAGGAAATATAGTTTTGATACGAAGTTCGTGAATCTTTGGTAGCTAAGCTCATAAATTCCAAATAAATATATAACTAAAACAAGTTAGAGTCCGGACCAAGATACCTATTAAACTTAGTATAAAGGTTATAAAGTTAACATGTTTTTCTTCTTCTTTTATATTGCAGGGAGCATACAAGAATGATTTTCTTGGTCTAGAGTTTGACCCGATGTTTGCGGGGGAACCAAAGATGACAGGAGAGCAAGTGATAAACAAGATATTTGGAGTGCAAGTCACACATTCTAAGTGGTGGGACTTATCAGCGATCGTGTTGATCCTTGTGTGTTACCGCATTCTATTTTTCATAGTCTTGAAGCTTAAGGAGAGAGCAGAGCCGGCTTTGAAGGCGATACAAGCAAAGCGAACGATGAAGAGTCTCAAAAAGAGACCTTCTTTCAAGAAAGTTCCATCTCTATCATCACTATCTTCAAGGAGACACCAACCTCTACATTCACTTTCTTCTCAAGAAGGTCTTACCTCTCCAATTAATTAAAGATTATATCTATTTGTGTATACACTTTGTTTCTTAATTTGTTTTGCACATACGATAGTTTCAACATTTATAAATATGTATCATTATCAGCATCTAATGATTCTATGATTCAGCATTGTTATTTTTGGAGAATAAACATGATACTCTGTATCTTTCGTCTATATAGTTGCAAATAAAAAAAAACGAAAAAACAGAATGATTGGTATGATTTGTAACCTATAAACATAGATGATAATTTTAAGCACTTAGATGCAGTTTGAAATTAAAATTATAAAAAACAAAATAACTAAAATATATTCACCAAATCTTAATTTGTAGGCTATAAACATTATTATAAATAAGCTTACCTTCTTTCAGTTGCATCTCGAAACTTTCTTTGATGCTTATAATTTGTAAGCTATAGTTTGTTAGCTATAATCTAGAAAAAGATTAAAGAATTTTATTATGTAAGTGTATGATAGTAATTACATTCAAACTTAAACACATGTAATTGATGTATATCTATGGCTTCCACTTATTTTGCAATGAACCTAGAGAACCATTTTCCAGAAGCTTTTTCTCTTCGATCAGCAGGATTAGTGAAGTTGACCCAATTCATATCAAACCGGAGAGTGTAACCATTTCCGAATTCATAATTGTCCATCAATGACCATGCAAAATATCCTGCTACGTTGCATCCATCCCTATTAAATATTTAAGAAAATAGTTTTGATATGAATATAAATTTATAATTCTCCGAAGACAGTAAATCACATAAAATACGAATGATATATTAAACTCACTCAATTGCGCATTTGAGACAAGAAAGATGGCTGCATTGAAATTGAATTCGTCCATTATCGGCAAGAGCATTTGCGATCAGCATCAGCAACTCCTACAAATTGACATAAGATTTGTAACTAACACAAAATAGTTTTTTCATTGGTTAAAGTTAAACATTTGAATGCAACATATACCGTTTTCGGTGATGTAGGTTAATGGATTCTTGTACTTGTTTTTGATGTGATTTAGAATCTGACGGAATCCTGGTGGATAGTAGGAGAAGCTCGACAAATAAAAAAAAATCAACTAAATGTCGTAAATCTTTCACATCTGGGAAAAAAAATATACGAAACCAAAGTTGATACTAGCCTTAACACCAATAGAAACTCCATTTCGCTCAACTGAAACCAATTATAAAAAGATTAGTTTTGGTGATTTATATATGAAAAATCCACCTAAATACGACAAATGTTTGACATACATCCAATTGTAACTCCTGAATCGGTTAAGACACTATGTTGTGTCGGCATTGGAGGAGGTCTGTAGGTTGCATATCTTGTAACGTAATAGTTCAACCCTAGAAAATCAAGTGATCCTTTAAGTAAAGCTGATTGCTTGGGCGTGAATTTTGGCAATCTATCTCCTAGTCTCTCATTATCTTTGGATATTGTCCGTACACCAGTGGATCCAAGAACCTACACATATGTAAGAAAATATACATAAATTAATATTGCACAGCATGTTTTATATATACATAATTAATGTTTTGGTAATCCATGAGTTGAACATATATACCAGCCAACGGAAAAATCGAATTCTCGTTTTGCAGCAGCCTTGTCGAGATCGTTAGTTTCATTTAGTGGGATGAACCATCTACCGATCAATGTCGTTCCTATCTTACCACCTTGAAATTTCTGCGTAAGTAGTTCTTGATTATAGACTCAAATATACCACAAAGTAGTATCGACGCAAAGAGAAATTATGAGTTTACGGTATGTATACCTGATATCTTTTTCGGTATAAAGATACAGCTTCCATATGAGCCAGAAGTTCGTGATGTCCAACTATATAAGGTTCAGTTCCAGAATCTCCTCCAAATTCACAGTCAGTGCACCTTCCCGGTGGATACTGTCCATCTCCATAACCTTTGACAGCGAGAGAGTACGGCTGATTTAATGTGATCCAAAATTTAACTCTGTCTCCGAATCTTTGGAATAGAAGCTCAGCGTAATTTTTGAAGTCCTCCCTATTTATGTATCATACATATTAGACAGACACATATCTGATGCGATGTTACATATATCTAAGCTAAAGAAGAGAATATAGAACACACTTACACTATACGTGGGCTTAAGAAGCCTCCATATTCGTCTTCTAAAGTCTTGAGGAACATCCCAATGAAATATAGTCACAAATGGTTCTATGCCTGTATTCATGTAAGTTAAATGTTTATATATCACAAACATACTAAAACGATTTAAAATATGATTAATTAAGCACTTGAATTTAGAATTTACCATTTGCTTTCAACTCGTTAATGAGATTGTTGTAGTATGTGATCCCATTCTCGTCGACTCCTCCAATTAGTCTGCCCTCTAAATTTAGCATTTAATCACAAATTAAAGTTTAGTGATGGAATGTAAAATTTTACGAATTCTATTTATAATTAGATGAAAACATGAAGATCCATTTACTTGGTAAGACCCTTGACCATGCTATTGAGAATCGGTATGCTTGAACGTTCATTCTTTTTAGTAGTTTAACATCATCCTGTTCAAGGTTATATGAAAAATCTTTAAATTAAATTAAAACTAAGAAAAAATTGAACAAACACCATATGTACACATTCGTCATTGATAGCCTTTCACCTTATAAAGATCATACGAATTACAAGCAAGGTCTCCTATACTGCGATCTGAAACTCTTTCTGTATAACAATCCGAGATATGAATATGAATATATATTTCTTATATTTATACTTTTACATACATGAAGATGCATGTAATAAATAATAATATTAAATGATGTTTATGACCTGGATATCTATGAGTGAAATAGTCCCATCCATTAAGTGCTCTATGTGCTGCACCTTCAACCTGATAGAACAAAGCGTTGGATATTGTAAGGAAGAAAGTATATGGAAAATGTTATAGCTAGAAATCAATCCCCTAAATCTATCATGGCGAAGATATATGTAAACCTGGTATGCAGAGGTAGCTGCACCAAAAGTAAAATTTTTTTGGGAAATCCATTTCGGTTGAATGCAAGAGTTTTGTCGCAGTTGAAGGGTTCTTTGGCCTTGCATTCTGGATTGCATACTTTTTGGCTCCTCGAAACGGCAAAAAGAACGACAATGATGGCTAAAGAGTAGTGAGCTTTTGGAATTGCCATGCTTTCTTTTTGCGTTTCTTGATGGAGCTTTTCAGCGGGTAATTAATATGATGATGGTTGATTAACTTGGAGGGGTTTATATATAAGGGGTTTGACGTAACAGAAGTACAACAAAGCAAAGGTAATGTTGAATTCTAAGAATATCCATTGACAAATCTTTCACAAAGCCGTTGAATTCTTAAAGATGTCCGGATTTACGGGTAATTGAGATAATTACCTCTTTTGGTTTTTATTGGTTTATCCAAAAAAAAAAAAAATGATTATCCACAACAAAGCAAAGTTTCGATTTATAGAACCGTTGTAACATCAATCCTAATAAAATAGAAATCCCAAATATGAAAGAAAACACACAAACAAAAGAAAAGAAAACTCAAACACCAACATAAAAGATAAATCCTATTGGAGATTAAGGTGGAGAGGAAGGCAAAACAAAATCTTAAAGAATGAGAGAGAATATTGAAGTGATGAAGATGAAATAAGAAACTCGAAACCAGAGATGACAATGGAATGGTGCAGCACTGGGATGGTGACCCAGCTGTGAGAACCAAAAGTCACATAGAGATGTTGCACCCTGCTTGTGAGATGTCCTGGAACTTGAAGCAACATGACGACACCGCTGCAAGCTTAATGGTGATCCAAAGTCCAACATCTGATCCAGTTTTCAACCCGGTTCACACCATTAAGCAATTTGGGGAACGTTACACCCAAGATTTTGTGATACGTGAACGTGATAAGAGTTTTGGTGTTTTGATTCATTGGTATAATTTACCCTCAGATTGAGTGATGTATCTACCTAACTCCATATCGGAAACCCTTTCTGGTAGCTACGCTCAATGTATTTAAAAGAAGAAGAAACAAGAAAAAAAAAAACACATAGTATTAAATATTGATTTATGAAAATCCAGTTTTAATCACATTCATAACAATTATTTACGTAAGGAACAAAAGATTACATTATTCGTAATAATTATTTACTAGATTCCCTTCACTAGCAGAATGAAAATTTGAATCTAATTGTATAGATTTAATGTTTGTATGGGTCTCTTATTAAAACCATGCATGATGAGCTTTTAGAGTTAAATTGAGTGAATATGCTTAGTATTTTATGGCTGACTAAATTTCATCTTTGTGGATATCAAACTTCTGACTTTTTCTTGAAGCTACCACTACTTTTAATAAACTATTTAATCTCATTTCAACAACTATTGGTGACGGTTGCAGTTTCTTGGAAGCTGCCACTCTCAATAAACTAATAGTAATTGTTGTCTGACTTTTAGTTTTTTTGATACAGTACATGTATTCACGATTGTATTCCTCTTTCTCTTCTGCCTTCTCTCGTGTTGTTTCCTGCATCGCCTTGTGGCAGTAATCTTTGGGGTTTCTTTCTTGAAGTTTTTGCAAAATGGCGGATTGGCTTCTACTAATACCCTGGAACAAGATCTTCACTGCTGCATGTGGCTGCTTTTTTAGCGATAGAAACTACATTCACAAGATGGAGGCAAATCTCGATGATCTGCACACAACTATGGAAGAACTTAAGAATGGACGAGATGATTTGTTAAGAAGAGTTTCCATAGAAGAAGATAAAGGTTTGCAACAGCTTGCTCAAGTCAAAGGATGGATTTCAAGGGTAGAAATTGTTGAATCTAGATTCAAGGATCTGCTTGAGGATAAATCAACTGAAACTGGAAGATTGTGTTTGTTTGGATTTTGTTCTGAGAATTGCATATCAAGCTACAATTATGGTGAAAAGGTAATGAAGAATCTGGAAGAAGTTAAAGAACTTCTATCTAAAAAACATTTTGAAGTGGTGGCGCATAAGATTCCTGTACCTAAGGTAGAGGAGAAGAATATCCATACCACAGTTGGTTTGTATGCAATGGTTGAAATGGCATGGAAAAGCCTCATGAATGATGAAATAAGAACCTTGTGTCTTCATGGTATGGGGGGAGTAGGAAAAACCACACTCTTAGCTTGCATCAACAACAAATTCGTTGAACTGGAGAGTGAATTTGATGTTGTGATATGGGTTGTGGTATCTAAAGACTTTCAGCTTGAGGGTATTCAAGATCAGATTCTTGGTAGATTACGTCTCGACAAGGAATGGGAAAGAGAAACAGAAAATAAGAAAGCCTCACTCATAAACAATAACCTTAAGAGAAAAAAATTTGTGCTGTTGTTGGATGATCTCTGGAGCGAGGTAGATCTGAACAAGATAGGAGTTCCACCTCCAACTCGTGAAAATGGAGCGAAGATAGTTTTCACCAAACGTTCAAAGGAAGTTTCCAAGTACATGAAAGCTGACATGCAAATAAAAGTTTCTTGTTTGTCACCAGATGAAGCGTGGGAATTGTTTCGAATTACTGTTGATGATGTCATATTAAGCAGCCATGAAGATATTCCTGCACTCGCAAGAATAGTTGCTGCAAAATGTCATGGCTTGCCACTTGCACTCATTGTCATTGGGGAAGCCATGGCATGTAAAGAGACTATACAAGAATGGCATCATGCGATTAATGTTCTGAATTCGCCTGCAGGCCACAAGTTTCCAGGTATGGAAGAAAGAATTCTTCTCGTTTTGAAGTTCAGTTACGATAGCTTGAAGAATGGTGAAATCAAATTGTGTTTCCTATATTGTTCTTTGTTTCCTGAAGATTTTGAAATAGAGAAGGAGAAGTTGATAGAATACTGGATTTGCGAAGGATATATAAATCCGAACAGATATGAAGATGGAGGTACCAACCAAGGTTATGATATAATTGGCTTGTTAGTTCGTGCACATTTGTTGATTGAATGTGAACTCACCACCAAAGTTAAAATGCATTATGTGATACGTGAGATGGCTCTTTGGATAAATTCTGACTTTGGAAAACAGCAAGAAACAATCTGTGTGAAATCTGGTGCTCATGTACGTATGATACCGAATGACATCAATTGGGAGATTGTAAGACAAGTGTCTTTAATCAGTACTCAGATTGAGAAGATATCTTGTAGTTCCAAATGCTCCAACCTTTCAACCCTATTACTCCCGTATAACAAGTTGGTGAATATTTCAGTTGGATTCTTTCTGTTTATGCCAAAACTTGTGGTCTTGGATCTTTCTACAAACATGAGTCTTATTGAATTACCGGAGGAAATTTCTAACTTATGTTCTCTTCAATATCTTAATTTATCAAGCACAGGGATAAAATCGCTACCAGGTGGTATGAAGAAGTTGAGGAAACTAATCTACTTGAATCTGGAGTTCAGTTATAAACTTGAGAGTCTTGTTGGCATATCAGCAACCTTACCAAATCTGCAAGTGTTGAAATTATTTTATTCCAATGTTTGTGTTGATGACATATTAATGGAGGAACTACAACACATGGATCACTTGAAGATTTTAACGGTAACCATAGATGATGCCATGATTTTGGAAAGGATACAAGGTATTGACCGATTGGCGAGTAGTATTCGAGGTTTATGTCTAACAAATATGTCAGCACCTCGTGTAGTATTAAGTACGACAGCTCTGGGAGGTCTTCAACAACTTGCAATTCTGAGCTGCAACATATCTGAGATAAAGATGGATTGGAAAAGCAAAGAAAGAAGGGAGGTTTCACCAATGGAGATTCATCCATCTACAAGTACAAGTTCTCCAGGCTTCAAGCAACTCTCCAGTGTTAATATAATGAAATTGGTAGGGCCAAGGGATTTGTCATGGCTGTTATTTGCTCAAAATCTAAAGAGTCTACATGTGGGCTTTTCACCAGAAATAGAAGAAATTATAAATAAGGAGAAAGGATCGAGTATTACCAAAGAAATTGCCTTTGGAAAATTGGAATCACTTGTAATATATAAATTGCCTGAACTCAAGGAAATTTGCTGGAATTATCGGACTCTTCCTAACAGTAGATATTTTGATGTCAAAGATTGTCCAAAGCTACCTGAAGATATTGCTAATTTTCCCATGCATGCAGAGGAATAAGGGGTGGAAGGGTGATGACAAGTGGTCATTAAATAACGCGATGACCAAACCGAGTGAAGAAATCGAATGGGAGAAAGATGTTTCTAGGTCTCTTTGCATCATCTCAGTTCTTAATTTGGTTTTATGTAATCCTTTTGATTTAGTGACCTCCTGTTATCCAGTTACCTTTCTCTAAGTTTATACATTCCTCTTGTCAACATGTGAATTTAAAGGTTTGTTGGTGTGTTCATGTTCTCTGTTGTCTTCTGCATAGATGGGTGGGGCGGAAGTAGTTAAGGATCATGGGGTTATATGACACTCACGGAATTTTGAAATTCAGTTAATTTTTAACTAAAGTTTTTAAATTAAAACCAATACAATTCATAAATTGACTCCTATAACTACAAGTTCTACCTCTGCCAAGATGTTATACTTGGCAAGAGTTTAGAACAAGAACAATACATTTTTATTTATTTATGAACTGACCCCGAATTAAGATTCGATTATTACAACATTAGTAACAACACACAACAAGGTATAGGTAGTTTTAAAAAGATGAAATACATACAGTGCAATTGTTATTACATTCGAGGTTTGGATTTATATCTAGGGCTTCCACTTATTTTGCGAGGAACTTAGAGAACCATTTTCCAGAAGCTTTCTCTTTACGATCAGCAGGATTAGTGAAGTTGACCCAATTCATACCAAACCGGAGGGTGTAACCATTTCCGAATTCGTAATTGTCCATCAATGACCATGCAAAATATCCTGCTACGTTGCATCCATCCCT
>Ga0041059_1000306_pt1 | contig 34930 bp, 34 predicted proteins | sample AraColnosormetaG_FD_56232 | JGI IMG/M metagenome (GOLD analysis project Ga0041059, IMG submission 56232) | Arabidopsis roots microbial communities from North Carolina, USA - Col MF nosort | ecosystem: Host-associated > Plants > Roots > Unclassified | place: USA: North Carolina | collected...
ATATATATATATATATATATATATATATATTTATTTATTTTAATAGTTTTAAGGTGAAGATTTTATTTAATATATAAAATTATAAGCTTTTATTTAAGTTTTTATTTAATATATAAAATTATAAGCTCGTCTACTTTTCTTTATTTTAGCATTTTTTCTAAATATATTAAAATATATACGGGAGATAGAGATGAATCAATTTCTAAATGTATTCCCAGACCAAATGGTCCAAATTAGAGTAAAAAAAAATCGAGAAAAAAAAATCTTTGAGCCTCCAAAATTCTTAAAAGACTTCTGTTTGGAAGTTTGTTATGTTGACATTTTAATAAAATTAAATCGGAAAAAAAAAAACTAGTCTACTCGACTGATTACAAAAGCTATAATTCATTCTAGTGTGTTCAGTTCAATAAACATCTTGGGAGCATTAATACAAAGAAAAAAAAAACAATTTGAAAAAGTAGGATTCACATTTATTTTCCCGCAACAAACAAATGCTGATTTAACTCAGATAAACATTTATTAATATACAAAACGAACATAATTATAAGTAGATACAACATGATCACTCATTTGCGATCAAGAACCCAAACGGCTGGCCAGTAAACAGACCCAAACCACAACTTTCCATCATCTCTTTCATAAGCCTCGCTTACATACTTCATTGTCTTTCCTTCTTTGTCCTCAAGTAACTCAAGTACCTCTCCCGTCTCGCCGGAGATTTTCACGGCGACTCCGTGCGGTTTAAATCCGTTAATAAAAGCAATCACGTACTCCAGTTTCATTGTCTTTTCTACCAATTTCCCAAGCCATTTGTACTTCACAATCAATCTCCCTATCAGATTTTTCTTGCAGTGTAAACCAATCCAAAAGTCTCCAGTTGATGTCAGCCGGATGTTGTCAGGGTAACCTGGGACCTTCGCAAAGATATCACGAGTCCCGGCTTTGGGACCTTTAATCCAGTATCGGTGGACAAGACTTGTGCCGGACTCGCATGTAATTAGAAAAGACCGGTCTTTGTTTAGAGCCAAACCGTTGTTACAAACGAGATTGTCCATGATAACTTTGGCTTCTTTCGTCTTCTTATCGTATCTGATCACTCTTCCCGACCGCTCCCCACTGACAGCCACGAAAAATACGTCCCTGACCAACACACATCACATAAAGTTTAATTTAATACGCTATTTTTGCAAAAACAAACAAATATTGAAGTCGTATATATAACTCTATGTCGCAAATGCTCGGATCATTATTCCTAAGTACATGTATAAAAAAGCCTATTGAATACCTGAAATGATACTTGTCACTACTATCATTGAAGTAAAAGACATCTTCCTCTTCGTCTATATCCCCTTGGTTAGCAAACATAACTTTACGACCTTCGGCTTCATCAACAATTAACTCGGCCAAGCCTCCCTCTGGTCCAACTTTCATGAGCCCCAAGTAACCATCACATATGTACAAATCTCCCGTTTTCTTCTCGAAAGTAAGTCCTAATGGCCTTCCACAAGTAGGCACTACTTCAGTTTTTGAACAGTTCCCTCTTCATATACAACAAGGTTATAAAGTATCATTAGTTAATTTACTTATTTGATTTTTTCAGAAAAGCCTACATAAACAATACATATCAGGTGACCAGTTGACAAGCCACAAGGATTTGGCTGACACAAATCTATCTCCTTATGAGTGTGGAATTCTTCATTGAATTGTATAGCAAAATAAATTTAAGTTTCCCTTTTTCGTTAATATGCAAAAAAAAAAGGAGATATAAAATATAAAACGTTGGAACTAATTGGGACGGATCCACAGAATGTTTGCACAAGAATATTTAGATATTCAAACTTTAAAATCAAATTATAAAACTCAGGCTGATTCACTGCAAAAAATCTTGGAAAACAGAAACAAACATATTATTTGTTCTTTACTCTCATAACTTATTAATATTCTTACTACACAACACAAGAGTTCCCAGATCTCTCGGGTACTTTTCATCAACTTATTTGGTATTTGGTTTAGATAAATTATGTGTCGATGTACGATGACAAAAGACGTTGTAAATATTTTAAATAAAAACCTGTGAGGAGATGTGTAGGCAAAATCAACCCAGCCGAGATCATCGCCGCGCCACTTGAGAATACGGCCGTCCACGACCGCAGCATAAGGACCTTCTCCTTTTGGGTCAAACTCAATGCTCTCCGGTCCAGCGACAGGAATTGGTATGGTCTTAGCCATTGTCAATACATTTTTGGCGCCCTCTAAATTTTCCGGCACAATTAAGGTTTGATACGAGATTACGGACAAGACAGCAAAAACAGCCGGAACGGCAAACCAAGTCGGAATTTTCTGATTAATGGGCATTTTTCCGCCGGAACAAGAGATATTGTTGACTGTTGGTATGTATGAGTAAATGTTGCTAGCTCACATATAGGTAAAGCAATTTTATATAACATCCAAAAATAAGGGTTATATTTTTCTTATTGTTTATGTGGATGCATATATATACACGTATCCCTCATTTCGCTTGAAGGGCCAGTTGTCTAATAAAGAATAAATGCTGCGACGAATCCATGCATTGATTCAACGAAGGCGACGATGTTAGTTTTTAGATTGAAACTTATCGTAACGTGAAGGAAAATGACGGACAGATCACAGATGTACGTTTGAAGTATTCGCGCAATTAATATTTCACATCATAAAAAATGACGGTCAAATTAAAAGAGAAACATGAAAAGATTGTGTTTGGAACGAGAAACGTGAGTAAGAAGCGACTTCTCTAATTAACGTAAATATGAATGTGCGACAATTTGACTGCTTTCCGGACCCTTCGACATTTTAGAATAAATTAAAATTGAAGCTGGCTATATTTGATTTTAACCTCGTTGTGCTGGGATTTTGTTTGAGGTATATAAAGTTTTTACGTGGATTAAGGTTAATTAGAAATTCACTTCCTTTTAACTATTTCAAAAACAAATCACATTTTGGACATTTATGATTATAACCGCTTTCAGTGACAAAAAAAGATTGGATTTCTGTGGTTCAGAAAATTAGTTTAAATTTTGGTCTAAAAGCTTCCAGTTTGAAGAAAATAAAATAAATCGGATATATACGTTGCCGACTAAGTAAAGTCAAACCCTACATGACAACAAAGTGTAAATACAATTTCACGAGACTTCATTCTCGACCACATAACATGAGTCACAGATGTGTCCTCTTCTGACATAGCCACCACGACTATTACTGACGTCAGATATAAGTACTATCGCAAGAAAAAACGTGTCTTGTATCCATGTTGATCTTTATCATAGGATCATCAATTTTGAATCTTCCATATAACAATTCGTTATATCAAGCAGTTTATCAACATACAAAACAGATTTAACTATATCTGCTATATACGCTAGTAAGGTGGATTATTTTATGAATGAGAGTCTGATCTAAACAAAGACAATGTACCAAACTACGTGTACGTTTCTGACATTTTAGATTAGATGATTTGACAATTGACACCTTTAAAATGTCACCATATGATTACCATATATGTAATAAACAGTACCAGTACAGACACCTTTTTTAAACTTAAAAGTATACACATGGACGTCAAAAACAAACAGCAGAAATAGAATTAACGTGCACATAGTTGTGACAACGTAATACACATTTAAACTCATATCCATGCAAAGACAATTAAGTCTGAGCAAAGTAGGAAACTACAAATCATAGACACCAAGAAAAGGCACGAGAACAGAACCAATCCAAAGCTTGCCGTCTTTCTCTTCCACTTCACTTATAAACCTCAATGTCTTTCCTTCCTTATCCTCAAGTACCTCCAAAACCTTACCTGATTCACTCAGCTTTATGGCTGTAGCATGAGGTATTCCTCCAGTGAACAGCGAGTGCAGGCGTTGGGGACTGATCGGAAGTCTAAGCACCAAATCCCTGAACCAAGTTTGAGTAAGTGATAGTTTCGCGAAAAGACCTTTCTTTGAGTGTAAAGCGACCCAGAATTCTCCATTCGAGTTTCTTCTGATGTTGTCAGGGAAACCCGGAAGCTCAGCAAACACTTGGTGTGTTCCTGCGTTTGGACCAGAGAGCCAAAGTCTTAGAATCTTGCAAGTAGTTGTTTCGACTACCAATACAAAAGACCGGTCTTTGCTTAGTGCAACGCCGTTTGCAAATGCAAGGCCTTGTAATAAGACTGTCGCTTTCTTGCTTGATCTATCATACTTGATAAACCTTCCAGTCTTATCGACGTTCAAAACAGCAGCTAAGAATTGCCTGAAACATGCCAACACTTTGGAGTTAAATCATCATCACCAAGATAAAGCCAAGACTCAAACATCAAAGTAAGAAAGTTCTTAGTTTCATAAAACATGGATACTGATCCAACATAGTTTTTTGAAAAGAACGATGAGAGTTTAGGGTGTTTCTATTCATGTTACCTTCTCTGGAATCTGGCACTAGTATCTGTAAAGTAAATCACATCTTCCTGCTCATCAATATCCAAATCATTAGTGAAACGAAACGGCTGCCCCTCAGCTTCTGTAACCAGAGGTTTGGCTAAACCACCAGCAGGACCAACAACAAGAAGGCCAAAGTAGGCATCCGCTATGTAGAGATCTCCGGTTTTCTTATCGAACCGCAACCCTAATGGCCTTCCACACACATGCTCCAACTCTGGTGCAAATGGGCGAGCACACTCCTGCCTACAACCATTTACACAAGTAGTAACAGTTGAGTAACAAAGAGTTCTAAAAATGCCGAAACATATGTATATGTCTCACTAAAACCTAAGGCTATGTTACCTCTAATCAAATCCAATGAATGTTTCTCCACAATTCATACAAAAAGACAACAACTTTGACAAAACACTGAGCAAACATTTCAATTCCACAATTGAAAAACAGAGCAATTAACCAATTCAGAATCACTCCATCGAAAAGTGTCAAACTTTCTTTGAAAAATGTACCTGTTAGACGATGTGTGAGCGAAATCTGACCATCCAAGCGGTTCACCGCGCCATTTCAAGATACGACCATCTGAGACACCAACGTACGGACCTTCACCTGCTGGATCGAAAGCTATACTCTCAGGACCAGAGGCTCCGGTTAAGTTAACCACTTTCGCCGACGGGAAAACATCACGCGAACCGGAGATTTCAGGCGGTGCGAAGATGCCAGAACCGGTTTGAGAATTCTTGACAAGGATTGCGAGAACCGCTGCAATCACTGTTAAGAACACTGTAATGATCATCATGGTCATGGTGATTGGTGCCTTGGTAGTAGTCAGTGAGATTTGCACTCTGCTTCTACTGTTACGAGAGCTTCTTTACTTTTGTTTCTCTCTTCTTTGGAGAAAAGTCTTAAGGTTAGAGAAATTAGAGAAACTTCCTTATAATTGTTGTTTAATTCAGATTTAGCCTAATTAGTTGTTAAGAGATCAATTATCCCCAGAAAAGATTGAAATGAAGAATACGAAACTAACATGTTAATGGACTTTATTGAAGCCCATTTGCCGGCCCAATTTAGAACATATAATGTTTTAAGCAACCAGTTTCTGTTGAGATTATGCCCAATTTAGAACATAGTAATCTTGAGCCATTTCTTTACGAAATGGTATTTTATGTAAAATTTTGTCTGAACATAAGAAAATTTCAGAAATTAGATAGATTCTTCAAAAATAAAAAAAATGGGAGAACAAATGATACAAATACATTGACTTCCCTTTTTAAAATCATAATTGATATTTCTTATAGTAAAAACCAAGAGAAATGTCACTAATGGTTTAAAATGAGTTAACTAGCTTGATAATTAAAAGATCTTATATAGGAACACAATCATACAACCTTTATGAATTAAATGATACGTTACATGAAATATAAACTCACGCGATAGATAAAATAATAAAAGATTTGCTGGCAAAGGAAAAACAAGAAAAGCAAAAGGGATTTGGTGTGTCAATAATGTGGCTCTGTACTCCATCGGAGAGACACTTCCCGTATCTTGAATATGGCCTAGCAGCAACTGTAAGGGCATTTGTATTAAGTGTTGAGTTTAATCAATATTATTCTGATATTAAATCTTGAAATTTGTTGGCACAAATCTCGAAAGCAGAAATGAATGAATAGCGTTACATTTTCAAGTTAACGAAGTAAGGGAAATGAGTATTGCATGTTCACGATTTCGTACACTTAACTATACAATATTTGTATATTTAATGAACGTTATTTGCTTAGTGAAACGGGTAAAAAACTCAGTAAGGACTGAAGAGTTTATACGTGTATTGTTATGGCTAGCAAAATTTAGAATCTAAATATTTAATTAGATTATAATAGGCATGCAATATATATAAAATTTGGAACTAATGAGTTGCAACTTCTCTTGTATTTTTCCTAGTAATTATTAATTAGTTGAAGTTCTAACTTCTAACTACAATTTTGTATGTACTCATCTATTTTGTTCAGTACACGAGTTAAGTATATTATCCCAATTCTGTCTACCTTTTTCTCTCTAAAATAATATAATGGAACAAATGATAAAACCTAAATAATTAACATTGATGTGAATGAGAATAGTCTTATACTCCTACTGTTTCATGAAGTTTGATATTTTAAGTTTTGGACATAAATTAAGAAAAAATAATTTTTCTATTTTTTAATTATTTTTTGTTAGTTTAATAATATTACTATTATTTCTTTCTTTTCACTATTGGCTACAAACAAAATTAATAATTATATTTTTACAAAATATCAATCTCGGTGGAACAAAAAAAAAACACTAAAACATCAAATAACTTGGAATAGAGGGAGTATATCATAATACCAAACACACTTACATTAATCGATTATAGTATTAAGAAAATTTATAAAGTTGTCGACATATGTATCAATCTGCATCTTTTCTTATGACACAGGAGAATGGAAATCGACGACAAGAAAGGAAGGCTAATCAGATAGGGAACCTGTTACCTGATATTATGAGAGGAAGAAAGTTTGTAGCTAGAAGCCTATAATCATATATAGCCTTTCTATGAAAGAATGCAAACATCAATAATGGTATTCTTTTTCTTATTAATACCAATAATGGAAATTAAAAAGTGAAAGATAAGGATCTATTATTGTTTCAATCTCTCTAAGTAACCACCACTGGTGTTCTTTTTGTTGTTGTTTATTAATCCAACTCAAGCTCCTTGGTGGTGAGTCCTTGCTGATGTTACAAATATCTTCCAATCGTTGTGAATATATCAAGCAAAACAAAGTCTCGCAAACCTACCACATGATAACATTAAGTCCATGTGATGTGATCCATGCATGATGTTTCCATGGATCTAAGAAAATCCGAATCTATGGATATATCATGTCTCTCTTTGTAATTAGTTAATTCATTTAAACGTGTTGTTTTTACATTTACATCATTACATGCATGTACATCTCCATATTTTTCTAAAAATTTCATTAAAAAAAAAAAAGTGAACTAACCTAAATAAAGTGTATTATCTCTTCAGACCAGACAAGATGAATTATCTCTCCCTCTATATATATGTATAATTAGATAATTAAACAAAAAGTCTCACTTTGTGATTAGGTTTTTCTTTTTTTCAATTCCCGCTATAAACATACAATATTATATTTGATAACACTTTCCCGTCCATTTTTAATTGCTTTTATTCGAACACGAATTACACACATGAAATTTTAATGTTAATGCGTTGTTGTCATTTTTCAAGAGTCCAAAACGAATGAGTAAAATTTATAGATGTTGATCTCTCTTTTTTTTCTTCGACAAATGTTGATCTATATATTTTTATTTGGGTATTCATGATCAGGTAGTCACATAAAGTTCATAAAGAGCCCCAAAAAAATGTAATAGACTGAAGCATTTTTTTGGTGTAAATTATTACTCTATAAAACCAATTTAAATAAATTGTAATAATACACGTACTTTCTATATATGGTTAAAATATGAAATCATATAGTATATGATAATGTGGGTCAACGGGAACAAGGAAATATTAATTATAAAAAACATTAAATTGTCTAAACTGATCTACTTAACGTTATATAAACAAAATAAAAGATTGGTCTCATTTAATAAAATTCTCAAAACATGTGAAAGTTATATCGCTGCTGTATCGTTTAAAATTATGGCCGAGGTTTGGTTCACCGTATCAAGACCATAAAGCTCATTAAGCTAATTAAATTAGTAATATTGACGTAACTACGTAATCGTGTGGTTCATACACACACCGACGAGTCGACTACTATATAATAATGCGAGTGTATCTACAAGACCGATTGGGTACAACCACTCAATGCACGCTGCGGTTTGATTTTCCTATAATTAAAAGTTGGTTGATTGTGATTAAAAAAGAAAAAAAAAAAATCCTCCGATCCAAATAATGTTTCATGTAGTTGACGACAAAAACTATAATGTTGCGTCGCATAACATTTCGTTAAGCATAACCCACCTACTATTACAATTGAACAAAAAGTCTGAATTATAAATGTTGCAAAAAGAAAAGATCTATATCCTTATGCTTATCGCAACAATAAAGATGTCAACAATACAGAAAACAGCCATTAGTTTGTGTTTATGACTTATGAGTTACATAGCATAGACATATTCGCGTCTTTTATCATTACCAATTGAAATCATTCTAAGAAGATTATAGTTTTTGATTTTAAGTATATGTATGGACTATAGAAACAACGAATTTTTTTGCATATAATCACTCTGCTCTTTACTATATATACACGTGTAGGACATTATAGGTCTAAATAATCAGCCAAATTCTAAATAAGGTGAATTAACTATGCAGTGAAGAGGAATTAACTACGCTTCAGTTCTGGTCGAACTAATTCACGGACGATACAAATATCGTTCTATAGAAAATTGTATACAGACAGATATAGTAGTAGTAGTACAAATCTCATTGCAAGACAACGTCTTAACTCATCTTCCATCGAATAGATACTAAAATTAATCCCAATTACGTGAATAATTGATTAATCTGTAAAATAAAATAATGTAGTTTATGGTTTTACTATTGGAATAGGGATAACTGAAAAGTAGAGAACAAAAGAAGCGACCATTAAGGAAAAAAGCCTGAAGACAAGGGAAAGAGAGAGGAGGGGCCATATTGTGTGCATGTTTTCTAAGCCAAGGAGTGCCCTGCCCTTCACATCACCTTCTACTACTTCACTATTTTATTTTTGGCCTTCTTTTATTATATATATTCATTTTTAATTATATACTCTTCAAAAAAGTTAATTCTATCCAATAGTTTTTATCAGTGAATTATGGTGTGTTAAGTTTTAATTTTAGTTTAACTACATCCGAGTTAAATTAAAGACATATATATAAGTACCCTATCTAGTATTCAACTTTTCTACTTTACTTTTCTTTCTATTTTGGTAATTACTAAGAGTACTTTCTTACTCTCTCTATATATATAGCTAGATGATACACGGCATATAAATGAAAATAGACCTGAATGCAGTATATCGAAGATATCATCGAGCAAAAACAACCCACAAAAGGATACTAAAAACACAAAAATAAATGAAATTTAAAACGATCAAATATCATAACGAGGGATATAAGCCACTCAACTACCTCGCTTCGCCCGAAAACTACTCGGATTACGTTCATTTCATTGCATGTGGTCCATTTCACATGTCACTATGACACACATCCACCAAATATGACATTCTCAGTTCACTTCTATCTACATAAAAACCAATTATCATATATTGTTTAAGCGTTTTATTATTTTTCGTACCTAATTTATATATGCTTACGTTAACAATTAACATGTTAATTAAATTATCGTGTTTATCTAATAAATATCAAATGTTTTATTTTTTTCTGTAAAGTAAACTGGACGTTTGAACTAATAAACACAAACACAAATAATTTGTTCGAATTAACAATCTAATAATAAATTTATAACATGTTCTAGAGATGGAAATGTCAATAAGTTTGGTTCTTCTTTCGGCTTTTTAGGTCAGTGAGAAAAAACTATTACGTCCTTTTTCCAACTGAATATCATTGTTGGTCAGATTCGAACCCAAATACTTTGATAAAACAGCCGGTCTAAAAGTGACGAGTGTCTCGTAATGTTTTATCTAGGGTCAAAAGCTGTGATGATGATGAAGGTGTTTGTGTTAGAAAGAAGAAGAAGAGAGAGAGAGAGAGGGTACTCATAAAGGAGAAATGGATGGTGGATATATTAAGAGAGGATATGTAATAAATTGAAGATCCATTGTCTACTATTGTGGATTAAAAGCATTGTCTTCCCGACATTGTGGATTACCATTAAATAGACAACTCGATCGAGCCATATCTTTTTGGTCAAATCCACCATCCTTTGATTCCTTTTCTCATTTCTCCTTCCTCACCTTCTTTGAATTTTACTTGAGTGCCTTATTCTTTCATGTCTTTTATTTGGTCCACTGTGTTAAAAAAAAGTCGATTCTTTTTTATAAAAAAAAACTTGTGGACTCATCATGTTGAATTACGGTAGTATTTCGGATTAATTGATAGAAGATTTCATTTCGGCTATAGACGTAAGAATAAACGAAAATACTTTGGAAATTAACCCTAATCCATGACCGATATATATTTTTTTCTTTTCATCGATGGGCTTGATCTTTCCCAATTATCCTGGCTGGTTTGATATAAATCGTGGCAGTTGGATGCCTTGAACGCATAATGGGAGCTTAATCACCGTGTTTAAACATTGTGATTAGGCGAATAAGTCTTGTTGGATAGATTTTGACGTGTGACCCCAAAAGTTAGACACGTATCGGATATAGTAGATGGACATGTTGATAATGGCAATCATGATGATGGTGAATGGGGCATGACCATGGGAAACAAATCTTTGGAAGAGAATCGATTTAAAATTGCCATGTCGTTGCCACCACAAACCCAACTGCTCATTATTTCACGTTTTGCTGAATATTGTTTTCTCCATTTACGTATTAAATTTAATTGGAGCAAAAAAACAAGTAAACAATTTAATGATATATGATAAACAAAAAAAGAGGCATCTTTGATGACGTCATCTGTATCTCTCAAGATTTTGGCGGGTCCCGTTTCTCCATTTATTTCTTCATGAATTTAGACTTCAAAGTGTGGGAAGACTTGATACATTTTAGTATATTATGAAGAAAACTAGGAGAAAAAGTTTTTAAGTTTACATGACTCTTTTTCTTCTTTCTCTTTTTTGAGAAAGGCGATTAATATGTTTGTTACGAATTAGACTACGGGAGAAATACGGTACATGGAAAGTGTGTTTTGCGGTACGAGAGAAGTGCGGTACGATTCAAATAGTTACAAAAATATATAGATACATATGTATATATAAAGATTTTGATACTGTTAAAGCACTGTTGCGGTGCGGTTTTTGTTACCATTCACAATCTATATGTTTGTCGATACTTATATTTTTTTGTATTTATGATAAAACTTATTAAAAAAATGAAGATGATGATGTGATATGTTATACACATATTTTTTGTATAAAATTTTTATATAGAAAAGGATTTTTAGATTTATGCATATATGATATACTGTATATGTATATTTTCAAATATGGTGTAAAATACTAAAATCAAGCGGCTGTGGTAGTAGTATATAAAGCAAAGGCCACCTATTATCTAATCCTTAAAAATCCTGCAAAAGATTTGTTTTCATTATTTTATTTTATTTAGGAAACTTTGTCTTTTTTCCTTCCTCTGCGCTGTCTTCTTCAAAAAACAAAATATTTTGTTTTTTGTTCTATTAGTAACTTTGCTTTCTCCACAATTCAAAGCTAATTTAGTTCTATTCATTTTTCCCTCTCTCTTTTGCAAAGATTTGGTAGAAGAAGAAAAATAAAAAGAGTTATAATCAATCAGATCTTGTTTTAAGTGCAGACTCTTTATTTCTCTTCCTCACCTAAGCTTCAGCATCGTAAATTTAAAACTAAAATCGCATCAAATCCCGGAGATAGGAAAGAAAATAATTGATTGTTTCTAGTGAAGAACAAAAAAAAAAAAGTCGAAGACTTTACATCTGGGTTCATCGATTTGAGATAAGATCTTCTTTATTTGTTATCTTCAAGTTTCTGCAATGGGTATGGCAGCAGAATCGCAGTTTCATGTTTTAGCTGTTGATGATAGTTTATTTGATCGGAAACTTATTGAGAGATTGCTTCAAAAGTCTTCGTGTCAAGGTATAAATGTGTGTTACAAGAAAAAAGTCTCAATCTTTGTTTGATAATGGTCGAAGAAAGATCTAAGCTTTTTTCTGTGTGTTTGGTATTTATAGTAACAACTGTTGATTCTGGCTCAAAGGCTTTGGAGTTTCTGGGTTTAAGACAAAGTACTGATAGTAACGACCCAAATGCGTTTTCTAAGGCTCCTGTTAATCACCAGGTTTGCTCTTTTATTTTTGTAAATCACTTTTTCTTCTGTTTTTGTTGTTGTTGTTGTTGTTGTTATTGAAGTTGTTGTGTTTGATTGGTTGCTTTCAACAGGTAGTTGAAGTGAATCTTATAATTACAGATTATTGTATGCCTGGCATGACTGGTTATGATTTGCTCAAGAAAGTCAAGGTACTTTTTTTTCCTAATTTAAGAGGAAAGTTTTCATATTTTCAGTCAAGAAAGTGAGAGAATGTCAATAGGAGATGAGATTATATGCTATTTGATGTGTATAAATAAAATCTTTTGATTAATCTGGGAATTATCTTGTTCTACAATTTTGCAGGAATCATCAGCTTTTAGAGATATACCAGTAGTTATCATGTCCTCAGAGAACGTTCCTGCAAGAATCAGCAGGTAAAGAAAGATTGAACCTATGAAGTTTGAGTTTGTTCCCCTTTAGATTGTGGTTTCAATCTCTCATTTCCCCGGGAATTAATTGAAAATTTTCTTGTGTCTTGATCATGAACAGATGTTTAGAAGAAGGAGCTGAAGAGTTTTTCTTGAAACCAGTAAGATTGGCTGATCTTAACAAGTTGAAACCTCATATGATGAAAACAAAGTTGAAGAACCAGAAGCTGGAGGAGATTGAGACAACTTCAAAAGTCGAAAATGGAGTCCCCACTGCAGTAGCTGATCCAGAGATTAAAGATTCAACAAACATTGAAATTGAAATCTTGCCTCTGCAACAAGATCTGCTATTAGTTCAACAAGAGGAGCAAACATTGAGTATCAACAACAAGAGGAAGTCAGTGGAAGAAGGGATTTCAACTGATAGAGCACGTCCTAGATTCGACGGTATCGCAACCGCTGTCTGATCTACCAGCTATGATACTTCTTTTTTCGGTTTCTGATTTAGATTTTTGTAGATTTTCTTAGGAATGCTTCTACTGGTACAGTACATGGTTTCAGTAGGGAATGCAGAGAGGGGAATATGATGATGATGTTGTATGTGGGGATAATGTTTATAAGTACATCAGTAAATCTTACATGGTTAATAACCCAGTTCCCAGTTTTGTTTCACTCTTTACTTTTGCTTTAAAGACACTCCAACTTGACTATCTGAAAATGGTATGAAGGATCTGTAGATGTCACTCTATTTGCCAACTGTTGTTTTCAATTCAATTCACAATGTTACTTTATCATGTATACCTACCTGTCCTAGCGAACAAAAAGGTATAAATCTGGTAAATTCAGGTGCTGATGTGTCATGGTTTGTTCCATGTTCTTGTTTCTTACCTAACCTCAGGACAAGTTGCTCACTGTGTCCTCTCCCTGCTCCACAGATCAAGAATCTTGATAAGAGTTGTATTTCACTTTGAAGAAAGATCCGTACTACTTATGTTGTTGGCTTTGAAGCCGATAATACAGAATTTAACCCCAAACAAGTAACATAACAAATCTAACAATAATGAATTTATTGCTTGATGTGTTTTCAAACACCAAATTATGTTTTATGGTTTGTTACATAGATCCTTATTTCAAGAACCTATGAAACTACAAAAGCTGAGACAAGAACAAACCAAAACTAGAGAGGGAAGGTTTTGAAGGCAATGTCAAGATCAGATATCAAATCATCAACATCTTCAATTCCTGCAGATATACGGACAAGATCTTCCGTCAAACCTCTGGCCTCACGAACTTCTGCAGGTATGCTTGCATGTGACATGAAGCATGGCATGCTTATCAGTGACTTAACACTCCCTGTTGTCAAAGAGAAAAAGTGGAAGAGATCAAAATCCAAAATAATCCCAAAGCTTATTAAAGCTTCTCCAGAAGAAACACAATATAAGTACTCTTTGAGCCTCACCAAAACTGACAGCTATGCTGAAGTATTTGGTGGTTTCTACGAGATGCTTTGAAAGCGCAACTGATCCAGTTATAAAGCTAAAAACTGATCCTGCACCCTTCGCCTGCATATATGAAAACAGTTATATCTTAGATAGAGAACTTAATCTATTTTCTTCTTATTTTTCGTAGATCAGTTTATGCTTTTTAGTACCTGAGAGAAGTGGAGATGGTGACCAGGATGATCTGGTAGACCAGCATAGTACACTTTCTTTACTCTTGGATGAGAAGACAAGTACATTGCAATTTTCCGTGCGTTTTCCTGAAGATTTTTGCCATCTATTGTAAGTAATGAAACCAACCAATAAAAGAAAAGAAAAGAGAACAACATTTCAAGGTAATTAGGGGGTTCAAGTCAAGACCTGTTGCTTTTCTATCCGTAAAGCCATTGTCTTGATTCCTCGAAGGCAAAGCCAACAGTCGAAAGGAGCTAATCCAGAACCTTCTGAGTTTTGGAGGAAATACACCTCCTTTGCCAATCTGGAAAGTTTAACACTATTATAAGAAAAGCAGATATTTCAAAGAAATGTCTCAGATAGAAAAGAGTAGAGGCAACATACTTTTCGCCTTTTACAGCAAGCACACCTGCCATCACGTCACTGTGTCCGGCTATAAACTTAGTAGCCGAGTGCATCACGATGTCTAAAAAGCCAGACAAGTTGAAATATGAGTATTAAGAAGCAAATTTGAGAACAGAAAAACGAAAATTTTAGCCAATAGAAAGCAAGTCTGAGTTGTTTTACACACCAGCTCCAAGTTCTAATGGCCGAGAGAGCACTGGTGACATAATACTGTTGTCCACCAACACAAGAGCACCTTGAGCATGAGCCATCTCAGATATTTTCTACAAAGACAGAAAACCATCAAACCAATTAAACATTACAGCAGAATAAGTCGATTTCGGCCATGTGGTATCTGGCTCCAAACTTTGTAGAAACAGAGTATTTACTCGTATATCAGAAATTTGTTGTCTTGGGTTTGTTGGAGACTCAAGCCACACAAGCTTTGTTTGGGGACCAATTGCAGCAGCAACCTCGTCTAACTTAGTTGTGTTTACTCGTCTACAAGATTTTTAATGGTATCATTAAGTTATCTTAGTTGTAAGAATAACTAGTTATATAATTCAGAATCAAAGGTAGCAATACTAACTTTACCACAACGCCAGATCTTGGAACAACTTGGGATAGTAATCTGTCAGAGCCACCATATACATCATCTCCAGCAACAATTTCTTCGCCTATAGAAACAAAATCAAATGTACTACAATGAAACCAAGTCTATGCTACCGATCTAATACACTGAAAGACATTACAATCCAGGAGAAGTCAGTATCGGAAATTACCATTTTTGATAAGATGTGTAACAGCACTAAGAGCAGCCATTCCGCTAGTAAAGCAAAATGCTCTATCTGCCTTGTCAAGCTTCGCAAGGAGGCTAACAAACGAATACAACTTCTATAAGTAATGTTGAACAAACACACATACAAATATAGCTAAATAACCTAGGAATCGAGAAGATGCTAAGAAACAATTACCTTTCCAATGCATCCCGTGTAGGATTGCCACTTCTTGTATAATCATAAGGTCCATTTTCAATAGCAGAAGGCTACAATAAGCAAAGAAACTAGTATCAAGTGACAAAATCTTCTCGTAGTAAACGAAGTTGTTCGCTTTATGGCTGAATACCTGCTTAAAAGTAGCAGTTTGGTAAAGCGGAGTGCTCATTGCATCAAAGGGATCAAATTTATTATCCAAGTTCACCAATAATGTAGAGACGCTAGCTTCTTCTTTGATATTCATAGCTGCAAAAACATTGAAACACCATCAATCAATAAAAAAGACGCTAACTTTATGATTATCATCAATATGATCCAATAAAAAGAAGTTATTTAAGCTTAACGAACTATTTAAGCTATCAGTGGTATTGTTAACGGTAGAATGAGTTTGACCATCGACACTTTTCTCCATCACGCAATTCAGCTTGAAAGAGTTCCGATTTGAGATCTGCTTCTTCTCCCAAGTTGGAACCTTGGAAATGGAAACACTGGTCGGAGAGTTCTTACTGATCAAACCCTTCAGAGAAACACCCAGAGACGAAAATGATTAGATATCACTTAAATTGGTAGAGCCAGACCAAAAGCAAAAGAAAAGGGATTAACTTTATCTGAGGTCGATAAATTATATTAAAATAAAAAGCTTACTCGGTCGGAGAGATCAGCGAAGGAAGGTACGAAGGAGGAGTGAAGTGACAGAGAAGATGTCATTTTGGTAGATGAAAGAGAACTAAATTGCTTTTTCTCCGGCGTCGATTTCTCGTCTGAGATATTAGCCGACGAGATAATAACGGCGACGGAGACAGTTCTCGTGCTCAAGTGAGAGTAGAGACGACTGAAGAGAAACCGAAGGTCTCTCGGCTTTAAGTCTCGGTTTTGGTTTCTTTCGGTTTATTTAGATACGATAAGACAAAACCGAAATAAATCTGGTCTGGTTATAACACGTGGAGGAAAGTAGGTGTACACCTACTCTTAGTCTTAACTCTTAAGTACCCATGAGGCCACTAATATATTCGTCAGTGAAACTGACAAGAAAAAGGAAATTTGATACAAAACTAATTCAGATCTTATATATTTTGGCTACAAATTGTCATAACTAAACCGGCTAGGACATTAGACATAAATATTGTCGATTCTTCAATATCTAAGCATAATAGGGAGAAACAAAAGCGGTGACCAAAACAGACGTAAATTATAAGATAGCTCTCGAGATGTTGAGCAACTTGAACAGACATTCGCTCTCTCTCTGCATCTACACAATGGTTCTTTAACTTCTACTTCCTGACCTCAGGTTTCTCCTGATGCTGCTCGATGACTCTGTACTCTTGCTTTCTGATTCGCCTTCTTCCCCTGAAAACCTCACAACTTTACTTAACGGTATATAACAATTTCTAAAATGTAGCTTAAGTTGTGTGAGATTTTTGAAATACATATTGAAGTTTTCACATACCGCCACTAGTCTTTTGGTTTAAGGAACGAGGATTGGTCGTACCACATTGTGCAGAATCTGGCTCTTCCTCCGAGTCAGATGGCTCTTCCTCTGAGTCAGATTGCTCTTCCTCGGACTCAGTTTCAATCAAATTATCGCCACTAGTCTTTCGGTTTAAGGAACGAGGATTGGTCGTACCACATTGTGCAGAATCTGGCTCCGAGTCAGATTGCTCTTCCTCGGGCTCAGTTTCAATCAAATTATCGCCACTAGTCTTTTGGTTTAAATAACGAGGAATGGCCGTACCACATTGTGCAGAATCTGGCTCTTCCTCCGAGTCAGATGGCTCTTCCTCTGACTCAGTTTCAACTAAATTATCGCCTGATTCTTCCATTGATGGATCCACAATTTCACTATCTGAAACACCTGAGAATACAAAAAACAGTCCATTTTGAAAAGCTTGCCGTTAACTGGCATTTGACTATCGTAAGTCTGGTACAGTGAACTTTGCTTTAGCCAAGAGTCAAAAAATTACTAACCTTCACCTTCATCATATTCTTCTACAGGTTCTTCTTTCACTTTGCTGAGGACAGCAAGGGATTCCATGGTCTTGGTTTTCTCTCTATGAACCTCGGCATTTCTTGCGGTTTCTTCTTGTTCTTTCTTCTCCATGTGGAACTTGTTGATCTTCTCTTCAAACTCTTCGATACACGCTTTCAGTTCTGGCTTCGCAAACTTCTTTCCCTGTTCAGATTCACAACCAGATGTCAAACTAACATATAGCATTAAAAATGACTAGGGTGACGAAAACCAGAGAAACCAGACCTTATTGATTATGCTTCTAAAGTTCTCGGTCACCAAATCCTCTGCTAAAGCGTGCTCGTAAGACTTGAATGACTCAATAAGCTTTTTGATTCCCTTTTCTGTGAATGTCAGCAGCGAAAGAGAATACGAAATGTATTCCCACTGTTTTCCATCTGCAAGTTTAGGTGTAGATGTCAAAGGGATATACTTCTTATTAAACCCAAAACAGGTGTAAGGATATATCATCAATACAAGCATACCTGTGACTCCGCTAAACCTATTGCAAAGCTTCTCAACTAGAGCCTCCATCTGTTTGTCCTGGAGATTGATGAGGATGCAGATGAGTGATTAGATAAGAATAAATACAGGTCATACTAACTTCAATATTGAAAAGCTGTATACCTTTTTGATGGAGCCGATCAAGAATTGCATGACATTACAGAATGACTCCCTCTCTAAATTCCGGTTGGATAACTGCCCAAGTATATCAGGAAGTAGATTGTATATGGGATTCGATCCTGGATTTGTTTGGCAGAAAATAAACTTAAGTGTTAAATTTGATTCAAAGGTGGAAGTTGCTATGTCATGTAAAGCAGCTATTGCAACTGACCTTTCTTAGACAGTTCATGGAAAAATAGTTTTGCGAGACTAGAGATCCTCTCCACATCATCTTCTATACATATAGCCATTTCATATATATAACCTTTCACCTGAAATCAGGATTCACAAAATGAAACCTCCAACTATAATTGCAGATATTTAAAGAGAGCAAGGAGAGAGGTAAGGAGTCCAACCTTCATCATATCATTCAATATAAGATGTGAGAGGACCAGGACAGCATTTTTCCTGACAGAAACTGAAGCATCCCGTAACCTGGCATACATATTTTCTGTCCAAGGTTCTAAAAGATTTGGAAAACGAACAGCCAAGTCTCCAAGGGAAAGGGTGCAATTCGATCGTACAACTTCAGACGGTGCATTTTCAACAACTGTGAAGAGAAGCTGAAGATTGGATTCGCTGGCATACATTGAGTTTAATGCATCAATTTAACTATAAATTCAGTTTTGTAAAGGATAAATAGACTATATGATAATGATTTAATCTCACCAGAAACTTGCATCAATAATCATAAACCTGCATAATGCAAGCATTGCGGAAGCTTGTAGTTCAGGATGCTGTACGAATGAAAAGACAAGTTTCATTTTATCATGTATATCCAAAATAAATGTGAGAGCAAAAGAAGGCTTTTAACTTCATCACACGCCATGAAACAGAATGAATGAATAGAAAACTAACTACCTTTTGCAGCAGAGAAAAATTTCTGCAAAGCTTAGAGAGAAAAGTTGCACACTCCCCAATCAGATTCTTCTCAACAGAACCCCCAGAAACAATTTCCCTCTCTGCTCTTTCAGCGAGTGTATCAAGCAGTGCATCATCAGAGGCAGCAAGTCCTAGCTCAGCATTTATGCCATTGTTCTACAAAACAAAGAAAACTTTGCATTATTCAGCAAAAATAACCCTTTAGGGTTGTAAAATTTGTGCCACCAGCTGCGCTCTACGAAATTGGTCTGTACCTCTTGGGTGGCCTCAAGGTTTTCTTCTGTGTTCTGACTTTCAGCAGCCGGTTTGTCCTTTTTAGTCTTCTGTCTCCGGATCTTCTGGATACAGGATTCTATATACACCAACTGGTTCATGGCAATGTGACTGACAGCGAACAAAAATCTACTGAGTTTAGCCACTTGAACTGGAGTCAAAATATCAACTTTATTATTTTCGGTATCAGTCTGTGCTTCCTCTTGTTCAACTACGTCAAACACAGTGCTCAGGGACTTTTTAATAATAGTAGAAGCCAATGTTTCTGGAGTTGGGTGGATCATGTATATGGCACTTATGGCTTTATCAGCAGTTGCATAATATATATTTTCTGGAAGCCAGTTCCCAGTGATCAAGCTTTCAAGAATACCAAACAATCGGCTGCCACTGCTGAGCAATAACTTTTTCCTATCTTCCTCGGAGAACCGCTGAATAACAGTACATGCAGTTCTGGCAAGTAGAGGTTCCACTTTTGCCCAACGGCCAAACCCAATATCAATAATATCCTGTATGTGTGATCCAAGAATCCTAGGGGACGACTTTGCAGCCATGCAAAGGATAGATAGAGCCCCACGACTTTGCTCAGCAGTTGTCCCATTGATGTTAAAGCAAAAGAAGTCCCATAGAGCTGATGTCTACAAACAGAAAAATGATAGAAGCACTTATTAGCCTCTAGCAGGTGAAAATCCTTTTCGCTCGAGAAATTTAATCAATAATCAAACGCTCATTATTTTTAGTTGTTCTTGACTGTGCATAAGCAGACTACACGTATCAAGTGACCATAATTCATAGCATACTCATACGCTGGAGTCACAGAAGGAACCTACCGTGCTGCTAGATATTTCACCTTTTGACACTAAAGCATTAACAATAAACTCTAGTGCTGCCTGATCTCCTATATTCGAATCTATGGCAAGGTTCAACAGCTGTTTCGCCGTGTCAACTGGATTTTTCCTTATGTAGATTGAGATGAAGGCATTCTCTACTGCCTCATAGATAGACTTATCCTGAGAAAAGGCCTGCAAAGACAACAATAAACAAGGTTTTTAGCACAATGTATTAAGAGGATGCTAACTGAAAAATGTCAGAAGAATGTATTCTTATGAGTTTGATACATGATAAGCGACCATACCAGAGGCAGAATTTTACGGAGACAAGCTTCTGCACCGTCAATTTGGAACTGCTTACACCTCATCAGCAAAAGAATAGCATTCTCAACATCAGTGGCAGAAGATGAAGCCATTAATTGAACGAGGATTGGCATACTGGCTGACATGCACTTCGAGAACCTCAATCCAGCCTCTAGGGAAGCAATCAAAGCCTTGGTTTGCTCAACGTTACCAATATCTGGAACAGAAACATCCTTCTCACTGATTTCTTCTCCATTCTCTGGCTGACAGCTATCAGATAGACTATCTTGATGAATCTTAGTTGTAGTTTCAAGATGCAAGTCATCGATTTCACCATCTCCATTACAGGATTCACCATCTGAAGTTGACTCTTTTGATGCATGCTCAGTAGGTTCAAGTTCGTTCAGTTTTCTTTTATACTGCTCCAGGGTTGCTTCAAATGAAGCTATCCGCAGCTGTGGACCAAAGGGGTTATGTTGCAACATCATGATCAGTAAATTCAATGCGGATTTTCTAACAATTGCACTCTTATCTTCCAGTCTTCCAGCAGATAGTGATGCAACTTCATTCCATAGGCCAATTGAAACAGAATGCTCTTCACAGAGTTCAGCCCACACTTGAAGAACACGGCTCCTTGTATAGGCTGAAACATCTCTACAGCGTTCGAGCAAAATTTCCAACATAGCTTGCTTAGTTCGCAGACGAAGGGACTTGGAACTCATATCTCCCTCGACATCATTAAATGCTTTTGCAACTAATTTCCCAAGAACACCAACTAGTGCGTTTCTTATCTTGTATGATTCACCACCAAAATGAGGGACCAGAACTCCAACATTTGTCGACATTAATTTTGGCAAACGATCAGCAAGCTCGACCAGGAAACGTCCCACATTATCAGCCCCAGCAGTATCTTTAACGTAGGCCTTTGGGTCAGTCCTCCCAATATCTCTAATGATTGTCACTGCCAACGTACCATCTGAATACTTGCTTTCAGCTCTAGCAACTGCATCAGCAATGTGTACAACAGCAAAATCATACTTGTGTATCAAGTGCATGATTGAGGCACATGACTGCACAATGTAGTGGTATTTTGTAGCAGATGCTCCGATGATTCGGCACAGTGCATCTTTTGTCTCGGCATCTTTTAAGATTGTGGCATTTTCAAAAAGAGTGAACGAGTTTCTACAAGGAAATGATATGAAAATGTTGTGAGAATGTATCTATAGCATGGACTATGAAAGAAACAAGATTCATTAGGTCACGGAAATTACTTGACAATGAAAGACAGGTAGTTTTCGTCTAGGTCTGATGATCCAAAGAGCAAGGATAGGTTGATTTCAAGAGAATTTGCGATCAAATTGAGCATCCTACCCCTCTGAGGTTCCCAGTTCCATGACTGGATGATTTGCTTTTTCCTCCCTCGTGCTGCAACCTGTTCATCCACAACATCACTACCGTAAATTCGACAACAAGAGATGAATTTTATTCTGTATTATCAGCTGGAAAAAGAGAGAACACCTTTGTAGTCTCGACTGAGCTGATGTGTGATTCCTCATTCATAACAACAGTGAGGAGAAAGAAAGTGTATATCTTCAAGGCATTGCGATGTGATGTGATCCTATCAATGATTGGAACATCATCCTCCTGATCTTGGACAGACCGGGATATCGAATCGACATTGGGAAGAAGAACGCTTAGATTGGACCGAAGGCTTTCTACAAGATTACACTTGCAAGATGGAGGAAGACTAAAGAAGCTCCTGACCAAAGAGTAGACACGATCAAATACATCTTGATCCTCGACACAAAAGAGTTCTCTATCAGAAAGGTCAAAGGATACACCTGTTCCACGAGACGAAAGTAAACAAAATGCCTCACATATCAATCACAAGAGTCATAGAAGAAATTTGACTCCAGAAACGCACTAAATGAAATTTCTCTCGACTTAAATTTAATCAATTTCATATTGTTCAGCTTCGCTTGTAGACACGAATTCCCACTAAACCTACCTGACGACTCAGGTGACTAAGGACACTATCAACATACATAATGCAATTTTCCTCCCAAATTGGGATTGCAAAGCAAATCTAAACCCTCTCGCAATTGCATCTCAGATACGCTCATACAGTGGAGAGACAAAGACAATTTACCTTTGACGAATTCTTCCAGATCGGAAGGGCGAAGAGAGGTTACATCGACGGGATTCTGAGCGAACAAACGGTGATTATCCTCCGGATCTTCTTCTAGGGCTCGTAGAATTTGAGGGAATACAAAGGGAGGAGCCATTTTTTCTAGAGAGAGAGAGAGACGTTGCTCAGAGGAGAGAGAGAGAAAGAAGAATCTACCTTTTGGGGAATTTCAATTTCAAAATGAAATCGAAAAAGGCAACGGAGCGGGAATCCATGGATCATCCTATCGGGTCGGGTTCCGGATACAAAACCGGGTCGGATCCTAATTATTTTATCTTCATGTGGGCCCTCGAATTTAATTATGAGTCTCCGTCGGCTGGTGAATAAATACGACGAAGACGTGGCCGAATCTAAATGGTTGGAAGATCCTTGAACCTACCGAATCATCTTTGATTTTTTTTTCCCCAAGCTTTTGGCCACTCTAATGGCTTCGCCGGCCAATCATTTGATCTGACGAAAGAGAGAGAAAGAAGCAGAAAAGCTTTGAGATGGCGATGCCGCTGGGCATGGCGATGTATCTGATGAGAATGGTTTGGTTTTCTCTGAGTGGTTGGGTTTTCACTTGCGTGGCTATCGCTGATGAGATCGCTGGTTCTCTGAGAAACGGAGATATTGGTCCTTTCCACGTCGGATGATTGAATTCGAGATCCTTAGCTCTCCTTCTGTGCGTATATGTTCTTCTCTTCCCCAAATTTTACGTTTTTTTTTGTTTTGCTCTGTTGTTTTAGATTAGAGTCGCTTCAAATTTCCCTACAAACTCTGAAATTGATAATAGTTTGAGTTTATAGAGGATAAAGATAGATCATTTTGGTCGAAAAGGGAACAATTTTTGGTGGAAGTGATTGATATATGTCTCAGTCACTCAGTGTGTGTATGTGTAACTAAAGTTCGGCTTCGTATATGAAACTATACATATCTTATGGATTCGCATGGATGTTGTTATGTTAATGATGCTTGTTAATGGCCCATGAACAAAAATCGAGATTTCTCAACTCCAATTTGGTTGTATTTGTTCTGATCAGCAACTCTGGGATGCATATAATGCTCGTTTCCTTTTGCTCAGCTGCTTGAGTTTATCTCTCATAGTAGCTGGTTTTTGTGTCGATACAAGTATCCTCAGGATCATTCACATGCTCAGATAATTTATCTCCTCTCTACATAAGTACATCAGCATTGATGATATGATCCATATGCTTAAGTGATTGTCTGGAAAACAGTTCATAGGTGATAATACCTTCTTAGCTTCAGTACCAAAACATTCCTGGAAGCATGTTTTATAATCCTGAAGATTACCTTTTGTTTTAGTTTTTCTCCTTAGCTTACTAGTCATTGTTTTGCATTCAGGCCTTTCTGAATTCAGGAAGGGCTTTTACAGCAGTAAATGCGCAGAGTACACAAGTAAGGTTCTATCATATCTTCTGTTGGTACGCTGGCAAGGTTCTTAACTATGAAACATTTTGACAGACAGAGAGAGGTAGAGAGAGAGCAGAGCAGCAGTATATGTGTATAGTATATAGTTTGTAGAATTCCAGAACATATGTGACCTCATACTTGTGAAAAAATGTTGCTGAAACAATTGAGTTTCTATCAATTTCAAGAAATCTTTTTTAGCCTCTTCTGCTTGGAAGATCACACAAGAGAAAATGATTTTTCCCTTTGAATTTACTTTGTATATATTTAGCTCATTGGCGTCAAAGAAATCTATTACATTCAAATATTCAATGAAGAACCAAACATTTTTATCTGTCAAGATCCACCTCTAAAACTATTGAGCTTTCCTCTTATATTAGCTTTTTGTCTTATGCATATCTTCCTTATATCATATTTAGTCTTTGTAGTGTTAGGTTCTGAATTTCGAATCTTTCCTCTTCCCTTATTGAAAAGAGTAAAAGACAAAGAACAAAGTACCAAAAATAATAAAGAATCTTCAAGGAGTTTTTGCCTTGTGCAATTCAACTTCTTCCCATGTTGTTTATGTGTAGTCCAATTAGTGTTATTTTTAATTAAGATGTGGTCCAATTAGCTGTTCTTTTTCTAAACCGTATAACATAATAATACGTGATTCAAATACATTAACATAATGCAAAAATGTAACAGCAAATTCATTAAAAACAAAAAATGTAACAGCAAAGCACCATACTTTCTCTCGTGGGGATTAGAATATACAGCTTTCATTACAAAGACTAGTCAACTAAATCGTACCAGCTAACTGCAAAACATCATCTTAGGAAATAGAAAAAGGTATGTGTAGATCAATCAAAATGAATAAAATGTTTGATTATGAATAAAAATGAATAAGGAAGAGTTCAATGAGATGATGATATTAAATTATGGTAGAAGAAAAGTTAATAACAGGTCAGATATAGAAACTTTCCGTAAAGTCAAGGATTTAAATTATTCACGTGAATACTCTGTCTAGGTCCTATCTTGAAATTTATCATTCAAACCTTTAATATTATCTATATGTTTTTACTTTAAAATTAAATTTTAATATATGTAGATATAAAAATTAATATTTTTAATTTATATATTCTTAATATTTATATCTAGATAGAGTCATATCAAAACATTTTGTTTGAATGCAAATTTCAAAAGATAAATTTTGGAATAAACATTTTCAAAGACGTAAATTAAAAAAGCAATTTAGAAATAAAGCATTGCAAAAATAAATTCAACTAAAATTTAGATGTAGATGTATATTGTGAACCCCCAAAATTAATTATAAAATCTTTTGGAACTGACATGTCAATATTTGTTTGATTGATCAACCTTTTTTCTCCTCCAATCTTCGTTTAGTTCTAATAAAAATATCATAAAGAATTAAAGATTGCAGTTATGAAGATAATGACATTTTTCTTTAATATTTTATTTTTCTTCATTATTTTAAAAACGTTTGGCTCAATTTATAGACAGTGAAGGAAAGTTCTTGGAATTTGGTTCTTCTTCTATACATAAGCTTTGGTTACACAATCAAAATCAAATCGAGAACTGTTGTTGTGTCCGAAAATCAACATCAACATCGTTTCTTTCTTCTGCCATTAAATTTCACCATCTTCCACCTTCAACTGCCCTAGACAGCTATTCTCCACCTTTCTCTTTTCTCTCTCTGTTCTCTATCATTCCCAGAGATAACCAAACAATCTCAGAAGAAACCAGAAAGAGCAAAGAAACTAAAAACTATTATTCATTAAAGTCAGTGTTTTTAAATTCGATTTCGTAATGGGTTCTTCTGCTTCAAAGACCGCTTCTTCCGTTTCTTCTGCTTCTTCCTCATCTGCGTTTTCTCCACCGCCGACCAAATTCAGCTCCGATTCATCTTCACCGGCGGTGCAGAGAGCTTTTTCGTTTCCGACGCCGTTGGTTCACCATCCTCCGGCGAGAAAAGGCGACTCTCATCACCTTGTTTCCCTTACATCTACATCGTACGGTTCTCTTCTCCTCCTTGATCTCGATGGATCCAAAAACTCCTCTTCCGACCAACAAACGCTGCCTCGTATCTCAATCTCCGGGAAGAACACACCAGATCCGGTCTCTCCTGATTCAGTCATAAACACTTGGGAGCTTATGGATGGCTTGGACGATGAATTCGAATTCGAAATTCCCAAACCGGGTAAGCGTCTAAATTCGGATTTTTGCTCTAAACCCGACCCGAATCGGAATGTGAGTTTAAATGGGTCTTCGTTGAAATTGGATGAATCTTACGAGATTGTGAGAATCGAAGAAGACGATGGAGATTGGGTTCCTTTGACTTATAAACCTAAGCAACCTTTGTGGAAGCATTTGTCTGAAGAATCATTTCTCTCTGATTTAGATCCCAGCATTGTCTCATCCTACAAGAAAGCTTTGTCTTCTAAGCTATTAAGCAATCATAGTAATACTAGAAACCCTCATAGACCCACAAAGTCTCTCTCTTGTAGCCCATCATCAAATCCATCCATCTTAATAAGCGAAGAACCAAAATCTGTATCCTCTAGTCAATTGATTTCATCACCAGCCAAACCGAGATTACCAGGAACAGAAGACAAGATTGTACTCTACTTCACAACCCTCAGAGGAATTCGAAAGACATACGAGGATTGTTGTTGCGTTAGAGCGATATTGAGAGGAGTTCAAGTGTCCGTAGACGAACGTGACATCTCTATGGATTCCAAATACAGGAAAGAGCTTCAAAGCGTGCTTGGCGCCGCAGAGAAACCGGTTTGTTTGCCTCAGGTGTTTATCAGAGGAACTCACATTGGTGGCGTGGAGGAGATTATGCAGCTAAATGATGGTGGTGAATTAGCAGAGATGTTGAAAGATTTCCCTGCTTGTGAACGCTTGGGGACATGCCGGAGCTGTGGTGATGCAAGGTTTGTGCCTTGTACTAACTGTGATGGTAGCACCAAAGTGTTTGAAGAACAAGATGAACGGTTTAAGCGGTGTCCTAAATGCAATGAGAATGGATTGGTGCGTTGTCGTGTGTGTTGTCTCTAAGTGATCAGTTTGATCAAAAGATGTGTGTGAGAAAGGGGATATAGATTGATTGACTAAACATGGTATTTGGTTAGTAATGTATATTCAAATAAGTAAGTTGGCTCAAGCCTTTTATTATTTACTCTTATGAGTTGTGTTCTTTTGTTCCATTTACGCTCTTGACCTTTTGAACTAAATGATTCTTACTATATGAAGTACATCAAATGGTAGATGATGATTGATAATTCGCATAATAGCCGAATGATTTGCTTTGTTTGCAAGGTATTTTTTATCAATGAAAAATATGTGCAACATTACCACAAATGTAGTTTGATTGATTGATGTCACCTGCTCGCTCACCTATATTAGCTTTCTTCCTTCTGTTCTTAAATCCTAAAACGACAACGTTTAGTCTCCCTTTAAATCCCATCACTGGACTCGACGACTTTTGCTCAGATAAGGGAGACAAAAATGGAAGTGAAAGGGAAAGAGACAGCTTCGGTTCTGTGTCTGAGCAAATACGTGGATCTATCGAGTGAAGAGAGTCATAGATACTATCTTGCGCGGCGAAATGGCTTGCAGATGCTCCGAGACAGAGGCTACGAAGTCTCCGACGAAGATATCAATCTCTCCCTTCACGATTTTCGAACTGTTTACGGTGAACGTCCCGATGTTGATCGTCTTCGCATCTCCGCTCTGCATCGCTCCGATTCTACCAAAAAGGTATATCGAAGTATTTTCGTATTCGTTGTGATTTTTCGATTTCTAGCTGTTTTTTTGTCTTTGCATGTTGTGGGGTTTACTGTTTGGCAGTGAAGAAGATGATGGAATATGAAATTTGTGACTCTTTTAAATTTCTTATCTTCTAATTGAAGTTTGAATTGCTACTTTTGTGGATTCAGATGACTAAAGTTTACTACTTTATTGTCCTTATCAAGTAGCATACCTCATTTGTTTGTCCTCTGAATTTTTGTAATGTGAAATGTTTCTGGTAACAACTAGCAAAGTGATTCTTAGATCTCTTCCTATGGCTATTGAACATTCGGACAATTCATTGAGTGATCTCTTCAATCTTTAGAGTATGGTCAATGTCAAATGTGCGAGTTCTGATGATAGCTACAAGTTTCCATGTTTAATTCTAGAATGAGATTGAACTGCAAAAGAACGGTTAAGTTGGATATTTGTTGAAAATCTTACCCCTTTTCTTGTTGGTTGTTTGGTTCATGTTACCTCTTTTTGTATGCTTATAGACATGCTTGTCACCTGCTTTCAACTAGTCGATTTCATATATTGATTGCTACAAGATTTTTGTTACTTATAAATGTCTTCTATTTTCAACTCATGATGTTTCTTGCATCAGCTCTAGTCTTATGGCATAACGACAGATATCTCATAGTGATTCTCTGGATATAGTAACATTGTGTTATTGGTTTAAAGGGTCTGCTTCAAGAAGTGTTGTGATTTTGCTTGTTCAGGTAAAAATTGTCTTTTTTGGTACTAGTATGGTTAAAGTCAACGCAATCCGCAGTGTAGTAGCGGATATACTTAGCCAAGAAACCATAACTGGGCTGATATTGGTTCTGCAAAACCATGTAACCAATCAAGCCTTGAAAGCCATTGAACTTTTTTCTTTCAAGGTCGAGATATTCCAGGTTGGTACACCTATATATTTTCCTAATCTAATTTTTCTTGGTTAGTACTTCAAATCTGTAACATCTAGTTTCCTTTTTGCTGTCTTGTTAAGATAACGGATCTGCTAGTCAACATAACCAAACATTCACTGAAGCCACAACATCAGGTGTTGAATGATGAAGAGAAGACAACACTTCTCAAGAAGTTCAGCATTGAGGAAAAACAGGTCCATTATCCATTTCTTGCAGCTAAATAAAAGTAATAGTCTCACTTTTTGAACCGTTCATCCCAAAATTTATTTAACAGCTTCCTCGGATTTCAAAGAAAGATGCTATCGTCCGGTACTACGGATTAGAGAAAGGGCAAGTTGTGAAGGTGAATTACAGAGGCGAACTCACGGAATCGCATGTTGCCTTCCGATGTGTGTGGTGAAGAAACCAATTAAAAACCATCTTGTGTACTTATTTTCAGGAAAAAATAACTTGTATGTTTCTAAGGTTTTGTTTTTAATCCTAGAAGATCCGTTGCTTTGAACACAAGAAAAAAAGTTAAGGAAAAAAAAAAGATCCTTTGCTTGTTCTTGAAAACATTACCATTTATGTTTTCCGTACAAAGAGCAGTCACTACACGCTATCAATACACAAAAACAGGCCATGGAGACTCCAACATTTCTTCAGAGGTTCGAGGACAATCAAAGCTCATTGATGGATCGGTTTGAGCGGTTATCTTTCGAGGCTCACCTCAACAATGCCTTGCTTGGTCGAAGTTTATCTGAGTCAGGCTTCTCTTTGATGTACAGTGCAGTCGTCGATGATTCCCCGATACATACAGCAGCTCCGGCTAGCCAAGCCCGACGACGACTAGGACTGAATAAGATACTAAAAAATCTGATGAAACCAATTAGATATTGTAGCAAAAAAATGGGCAGGGGAAGAAAAGAAGAGGCGTGTGATATTGATCCAAAGAGTTTGAAGAAGTGGCAAACTTTCAGCAAATCTCTCCGATTATTTTGATGCTTTTATAAGTCTTGTATTTTCTATGGACATGAATATATATGTATTTTAACGTTAAACTGTTATTCAATTAAACAAAATACATCACCTAAATTAAAATCGACAACAAAAAAGTACTATGATCTAAAATATGAAATTTGTTGCTTCAGATATTTTTAATAACTTAAAAAATAGAAATTACTTTTACAAACCATCAATAGTAATAACTGCTTGATTGAGTTAAAACTCCACGTTAAACATCTAATCGTGAAAGATTAAATCAGTTTTTTTCCTTTTCTTATCTAGTTGTTATGAATCTTGTAAATTTATTGGAAAAAATCAGTAATACACCATCACATGTCACAGAAGTTTTTTATTCCAAAGGGTTGTTAATAACAAAACAGAAGATATGGTGATCAATGTGGGTAAGTCTTAACAATACAGGGGTCTTGTTGATAAATTCAAGGGATAAATATCGTCTGTTTCCCTGAGCTTGGGCAACAAGTCCAACTTCTCTCCTTAAGAAACTCTCCTTAAGAATTAAGAAAGAGACCAGAAACGAAAACCTCATCAATCAAAGCTCAAAATCGCCTTCAATGGATGCTAAGATCGGACAATTCTTTGACTCCGTCGGTACTTTCTTCAGCGGCAGCGATAAGATCCCATGGTGCGACGGAGATGTCATCGCTGTAAGTTTTCTCTATATCCTTCATTTGTTTCGCTTTTTTCCGCCTATGTTTCCGAAGAAGATGAACCATCTCTTGTAGGCAAATGGAATCATGAACCATTTGCAGAAATTTAGACCTGTTTTCGTGTTTCTGCTTGGAAATTTCTGAAATCGGATTTGCTTTCTCGAGGATATTTTTTTATTGGATTCGATTGAATCGAGCTTTAGAAGTTCATGAGTTGCTGTAAAATTCGTCCTCAAATGAGCGTGATTACTGATTTTTGCACCCTTATGTTGGATCCGAATTTGATAGCTGTGTAGAACTTTACCAAATGTCACAGCATCAATGGTTTTTTGTTTGATAGCTTTGTATCTTCTTCAATCGTCTAGCTTCATCTGCTAAACTCTGTTGTGTTGATGTGCAGGGATGTGAAAGAGAGGTTCGAGAGGCCACAGATTCTGGCACTGAAGATCTTAAGAAAGAGTGCTTGATGCGATTGTCATGGGCCCTTGTTCATTCCCGTCAAACGGAAGATGTTCAACGTGGAATAGCCATGCTTGAAGGTAGTAGTACTCCTATCTTGTTCTGTGAAAACTATGGCCTGACATATTCGTTTGGCTGCAAGACTTAGCACTGGTTTTGACACAAGAAAGCTGAAGCTATTCTTCTGCATCATTTAAACAGAATATTGATAAATTTGTTTTTGTTGTTGTTGTTTTTTTCAGCATCTCTGGAAAGCAGTGCCCCTCCATTGGAGGACCGAGAGAAGCTCTATCTTCTTGCTGTTGGGTATTACAGAAGTGGGAATTACTCAAGGAGCAGGCAGCTCGTGGACCGCTGTATCGAGGTTTCATCCACTTCCCAAATCCTTTCTTTATAGACCCTGTCATCCGCTATATACTACTGTGTGCTGCTTATATATATATATATGTGCTTATTCTTTTGCTCTCTGATGTATGGTTTGTTTTCATAGATGCAAGCTGATTGGAGACAAGCTTTGGTCCTAAAGAAGACCATCGAAGACAAAATCACAAAGGGTAAGCCACTCGTCAAACTTAAACACTTGAATTGATGGATGGTTCTAGGGATTAAACACTTGAATTGATGGATGTTTCTAGGGATAGATAATGTTTGTAACAAATCCTAATTGACTTACAGAGTTACTAAATGGTATTTGTTTATTCTCAGATGGTGTTATAGGGATAGGGATCACGGCTACAGCCTTTGGAGCTGTGGGTCTCATAGCCGGTGGTATCGTAGCAGCGATGTCTCGCAAGAAATGAAAACCACAACCATGACTTCTTCTCTGTGTATACAATGGCAGTTTACTTTTTTTCACATTTTTTTCTTCTTCTTTGAGTGTGTTCTCCACTGCTTACTTCACAATCTATGATATAGAAAAGTCGAAGCTATTTGCTTCGAATTAACATTTTGCTTCGAATTAACATTGTGCCATGTCATTAATTAGCATTTTTACATACCATTTTTACATAGCATTTTAAGATTTTAAACTACAAATTGCGGTTTGCCATATCATTAATTAGCATTTTTATAAACCTTGCAAATTAATATTTTTAGAATTATAATTACTTTCTATATTAAAATATATTAATTATGTAAACTTAGAAATATATATGGAATTTATGTAATTATAATTATGTAATATTAGTCATTCCGCTAATTAATATTTTTATATACAAAGAGATTTATTAAAAAAAGAAACCAAAATTGGCAATATGTCAATTTAATTATTTTTTAGTTAGAAACTTTTATTCTTATTCTTATTTGGTGAATAATCAATCTTAATAAGATTTAACGGCATGTCTTAAATGTGCCAACTACTACGATCTTTAAATGGCCATTTAAGTTTAACAGAAAGTAAATGGCCAAGTCAACGAAACTTGTTTATTTTTTCAAAAAGTCAAACCAAGCTTTACGATTTAAATGACATTTCGAAAGTTCGTGCTTTTTTCGTCCCAAATTTGAAAGTTCGCGATTTTTTTGATATTTTTCTCCATATAATATGTTTATCTTCGGAGAAAAGCTTTATGAAACTGCATTTAATAGGTTTACTGAATTCACTTTATGTAAAGTTTGCCTATTGTATGTACTCTGACTCAATCCCAAATAACTCAGCAGATTTTGAAGTAGTGGTGGTGGTGCACAGCTGATGTCGTCGAGGTCAAGGAGGATCTTTGAGAAGAGCAAGAGAGTTTTATGTTTACTTGAATGAGTATCTTTGTATGAATTCTCAGTTTTTACACCAAACACCATTTACTTTGGTTAAAAAAAATTTAAAGAACCCCACCATTTGAGCAGACAAAACTAAATGACTACAATTCAAGTTCTTAAAGTGGGGGGTATTGGAGCAATGACTTTGACCGAATTTATTAGAATATAGATTCTATTGTTATTCAATTAGGCGTTTTATAAATTCTTTTAAATTCTAGTGTTATTCAGTTTCTCAATTTCTTAATTCTACTCAATTCAAGTGTTATTCAATATTATCTAATTTTCATGACAATGTCATTTGCCAAGAATTTAATAGAAATATTAGTGCAAAATGCACAAAACAAATGGTCGTATAAGGCTAATGTAAAGGGTCTGCTAGATCTAATGTAAAGGCTAATAAGCAGCTAATTTCCCTTTTTGCACGATTAATAAGCCTAATGTTAGTATTGTTGATGTTCCTGATTCTTGTCTTCAAGTACTCTCCAAACTTTCAAGCCTAATGTTACTTGTTCTCAGAAAACGGTTCCTTACACCATAGAGTACTCTTGTCATTGTGCATAATCATCATCGACGCCCTTAGCTGCGGAGATAGCTCTCGTTATCGACGTGAACTCCGAGAAGAATACAAAGAAGATGTTTGGAAATCTACAATGATCAGAGAGGATTTAGCGAGAAAAGCGGAGAAGTTATGCGATCTGTTAAACTTAGCAGTATTGAGAGTGGTTTTAAGACGAAGAAAAAGGAGGAAATGTTGTAGATTTTGAAACGTATGATTAGAGATTTACAAGTGGAGACTGTGGAGAAGAAATAGGTTCAGTTGTTAGCAAAACTGAAATTAGAAACAGAGAATTAGAAAAATTATTAGTACTTTTTAATTCTATTCAATTCTAATAAAATGCTGAAAATGTAATCGTTAGAATTGAAAAGAATATTTAAAATCTTTTGCAATGCGTGAAAATCTGTAATTATGTGTCCAATTCAATTCAATCAAATTCTATTAAACTCTTTGATCCAATAAGTTTCATTAAAGCAAAATTGAAACTTAATGACTACATGATGAAAGTGCTGGAGGTGTGTATTCTGCTATCCATATTTCCACTCTAATTGTATCCGTTACTTTGTTTTCTTCCTAGCCTTTTATTTCTTCTCATTATGCACTCTGTTAGTCAAATGTTTCTTTGTCGATATGTCATAGCAATCTGGAACTCAAAGATACTGTCTCATTTGCTAGCTCGAGCCCTCGTGGTTTTTCATTTATTCATGAATTTCTTGCTCTTCATTTGATCTATTCACAGATAGAGAACCACATGGCTGCAGTGGCATGTGATACGCCTTTCAATTTCTTGAACCACATGACAATTTTAAATTTATCGAACTTTACCCTACCTATGAGTAATTTGTTTGATAAGAAAATTCAGCTAGATGTTCATCAAGTGGTTACTGTTTATATGATCAGTTAAGTACTTGAGCTCAACTCTTTGATATCCTTTGAGAAGGAGTGTATGTTGTTGCTTGTTAGTTCTTCTTCTATGTTGTGATATTCTTGAAGATTTGAATGAACAATCTTCTGTCCTAAAAGTTCAATTCTTGTCTCCAGGAAAGAACACCAGAGAAAGGGCTTAATGGCTTATGTTACGTTCTCATCAAAGTTTCCCAGCCAGGACATGGCAAGGGCATGATCAGTCCAGTGTTGGGACCGCCGTAGCAGCTACAGCACCGCCACTGTTTTCAAATGCAGCATCATCAGGATTCTCACTCTCAGCTACACGCCCTCCTTCATCATCAGCCCTTCGTCAATTTGAATCAGCCCGGTCTCTATGTTATCCACCCATCTGATTACATATCTTAGCACCAACACAATCTCATGAACCGCCCACAACCACCACCATAGCTTCCTCCTTCCTCCGCATAACTCAAGGTAAGACTTTCTTGGAAACAACAACATTCA
>Ga0041059_1000307_pt1 | contig 34921 bp, 20 predicted proteins | sample AraColnosormetaG_FD_56232 | JGI IMG/M metagenome (GOLD analysis project Ga0041059, IMG submission 56232) | Arabidopsis roots microbial communities from North Carolina, USA - Col MF nosort | ecosystem: Host-associated > Plants > Roots > Unclassified | place: USA: North Carolina | collected...
AAAATATATTAACAATTGTAAAAAAAAAAAAAAAAATCTTATAATGAAAAATATGTTACTTTCTACAATAATATTAAGACTTTCATAACTTCTAAGCACTATTTATATACTTTCAATACCTTTATCAAATACTAACTAATATATCAAATATTATTAAGTTATTATGAATAATGTAATAGTAAATTATGTTATCTTACAAAATGTAATCAGTCACATAAAATTTATTGAAGTGAATTGATGCTACAAATTTATATTGTACAAGTTTTTACTCTACAAAATTTATTTTATTTGATTTTATACGATTATTTTATTGTAAGTTTGAAAAATAGTAGTGAGTGGTGGATTCAACATTTAGTTCCTTTGTAACAACAACAAATTAACGAATATTAAAATTTATCAGTTTGGCCCCTTTGGGCGTGTAATTCCAAAAGCCCAGTAAGATTCTCGGAAACTTCGTTAGTCAGAAAAAAGCTGACACATATAATCACAAACAAAATCATTTTTTTGACTCTATCCAAAATCTATCTACCGCCGATCAAAAAACCCTAGAATTTCTTCCACTGTTATGTAAGTTTGATCTTGTTGTCTCCACTAAGAGGCGAAGAGAGAAAGAGGGTTTTAGGTTGTGTGTTCTGTTTCAAAGGGTTTACTTCTCGTTGACCCCGATCGAGATGGTTGATTCTTCTCGTGATTCGTGTTTCAAAGCTGGTAAGTTTAGTGCTCCAGGTTTTCGATTTCACCCTACTGATGAAGAGCTTGTGGTTTATTATCTTAAGAGGAAGATCTGTTGTAAAAAACTTCGAGTCAATGCCATTGGTGTCGTTGATGTTTACAAAGTCGATCCTTCTGAATTGCCTGGTAATTTTCAACACCTTCTTATCGATTTTGATTCATGTTTTCTCTACGTATCGTGATCAATTAGTTTAGGTTATTAATGATGTAGTTGAGTATATGACAAGGAAAAGTTTTGGTTGTTGATGATTTGTTGAGTATATGACAAGGAAACGTCTTTATTCACTATTTAATTCGTATCGATCCTCATTTATGCTCATATGATTTCATTTTCACAATGTTTAGGTTTCCAATTTGTTTATTTGTTATGCAAGTATCAAATTTATGTTGGAATTGGTTTTCTAACACGGTGAATGTAACAGGTCTATCGATGTTGAAGACGGGAGATAGACAGTGGTTCTTTTTCACTCCAAGGAATAGGAAGTATCCTAACGCAGCTAGGTCAAGTAGAGGTACTGCAACTGGTTATTGGAAGGCGACAGGAAAGGATCGAGTCATTGAGTACAATTCAAGATCTGTTGGACTCAAGAAGACTCTTGTTTTCTATAGAGGTCGTGCTCCTAATGGTGAGAGAACTGACTGGGTGATGCATGAGTACACTATGGATGAAGAAGAGCTAGGGAGATGTAAGAACGCTAAGGTTAGTATTATAGCCAAAACTCATCTGTTTCTCTTTTTGATTTATTTGTAGTTTAACTAATCTGTCTTACCTTCAGGAGTATTATGCTCTTTATAAGCTTTATAAGAAGAGTGGGGCTGGTCCTAAGAATGGTGAACAGTATGGTGCTCCGTTCCAAGAAGAAGAATGGGTTGATAGTGATAGTGAAGATGCAGATAGTGTCGCTGTACCGGATTATCCCGTGGTCCGTTATGAGAATGGTCCTTGTGTGGATGATACTAAATTTTGCAATCCTGTCAAACTTCAGTTAGAGGATATTGAGAAGCTTCTCAATGAAATCCCAGATGCACCCGGGGTTAACCAAAGACAGTTTGATGAGTTTGTTGGTGTTCCACAGGTTAGTTTCTTCTCTAATAACATATTGGCTTATGCTTTCTTTCTTTTTTGGGTCCTTTGGTTATTCTGTTGTGCTTCCTTCACTAAATAGATACTTGTATTTGCAGGGTAATAGTGCAGAAGTGATACAGAGCACATTGCTGAATAATTCTTCTGGAGAGTATATTGACCCTCGGACGAATGGAATGTTCTTGCCAAATGGCCAGCTATACAACAGGGACTCGAGTTTTCAGTCCCATTTGAATTCATTTGAGGCTACCTCTGGTATGGCACCTCTTCTAGATAATGAGAAGGAGGAGTACATTGAAATGAATGATCTTCTGATCCCTGAGCTCGGTGCTTCTTCAACAGAGAAATCCACAGAGTTCTTGAACCATGGTGAATTTGGTGATGTTAATGAATACGACCAATTGTTCAATGACATATCTGTTTTTCAGGGAACTTCTACAGATCTGTCTTGTCTGAGTAATTTTACTAATAACACATCAGGCCAAAGACAGCAATTACTTTATGAACAGTTCCAGTACCAGACACCTGAGAACCAGCTTAATAACTACATGCATCCTAGTACCACTCTTAATCAGTTCACTGACAATATGTGGTTTAAAGATGATCAGGCTGCTCTCTATGTTCAACCACCACAATCTTCTTCTGGAGCATTCACTTCACAGTCAACAGGTACTTAAAAAGTCTTTAAACTCACCCTCATCTCAGAGCATTCCCTTATGTTGTCTGCCAAGTTATATTTCCCACGAAGCATTAGTTTTTGAATTTAACCAAGACATGTATATATTATACTCTGTTTTCTTTTTGTTGATATCAAACCCTCTTGTTAAGATCTTGAAACATAATAACCTAGGGCCTTTTTTACTGATACTTTGTGAATACCAACTTACTTAGGTGTGATGCCTGAGTCTATGAATCCCACTATGAGTGTAAATCCCCAATACAAGGAAGGACAAAATGGTGGTGGAACAAGGAGCCAGTTCTCATCAGCTCTGTGGGAATTATTGGAATCAATACCATCAACACCAGCCTCTGCCTGTGAGGGTCCTCTTAACCAGACCTTTGTGCGTATGTCTAGCTTCAGCCGCATCAGGTTCAATGGAACGTCAGTGACTAGTAGAAAAGTCACTGTAGCAAAGAAGCGTATCAGTAACAGAGGTTTTCTTCTGTTATCAATTATGGGTGCTTTGTGTGCTATCTTCTGGGTGTTCAAAGCCACCGTTGGAGTTATGGGAAGACCTCTCTTGTCGTGACCTAGACTCTTGAATCTTGATTCAGCATAAGTTAGCCTGATCCACATCTTTGATTATGTATAGAGTTTGAAAGAGTTTAATTCTTAACAAAAGATTTCTTTTTTCCTGGATTCTCTGATGGCTTTGAAATTTTGCTTGCACTTATCATATTAAGCAGAATTTTTGAACCTCTGTCGTGTCAGACAAGAATGTTGGAAAAAAATAACAATAATGGGCCTGTCGAATTAATGGGCCTGAGCTAGTATATTTCGAGCCCAGTAGGTTCTCACAAACTAAGTAGCAGAAAAAGCTGAGACCATCAAATAGCCAACCAAAAAATCACCTCAATCTACACAAAGTCTCATTTCTCGTTAATTTCCATTTTCGTTATCTCTCTCTCTCGCCGATCAAACCCTAGGTGTATCAATTCGTTCAGATTCCCGGCGGTTGGTCTCACTGTCATGTAGGTTTGATTCATCTTCTCTTCTGGATCTTGAGTGACGAAGAGAGAAGAGATCTGAGTTTTTCTGAGAGAGAGATTTTTCTCCCTCGTTGACCCGATCAGTTTTTTTTCGTCGCTGGGGATTTTCAAATTTTTTTTGAGGGATCGGTTTTGATTTGTTACGTAGATGGCGGATTCTTCACCCGATTCGTGTTTCAAAGGAGGCAAATTTAGTGCTCCAGGGTTTCGATTTCATCCAACTGATGAAGAGCTTGTGATGTATTATTTGAAGAGGAAGATTTGTAGGAAGAGGCTTAGAGTTAATGTTATCGGTGTTGTTGATGTTTACAAAATGGATCCTGAGGAATTGCCTGGTAAATTTCGTCTCTCGTTTACAAATTAGCTTAAGCTTTGTTTAGATTTGTATTGTTTCTTGATCATATAGTTTTGGTTGTTGATGACTACATCAAATTCGTTATCATTATACTGGAACTGATTTCATTTTGTGTATTTCGATTGATACAGGTCAATCAATGTTGAAGACGGGAGATAGACAGTGGTTCTATTTCACTCCAAGGAGTAGGAAGTATCCAAACGCAGCTAGGTCTAATAGAGGAACTGAAAATGGGTATTGGAAGGCTACAGGGAAGGATCGAGTCATTGAGTATAATTCTAGATCGGTGGGACTTAAAAAGACTCTTGTTTTCTATAGAGGCCGGGCTCCTAGTGGTGAGCGGACTGATTGGGTGATGCATGAGTATACGATGGATGAAGATGAACTAGGGAGATGTAAGAACCCTCAGGAGTACTATGCTCTTTATAAGTTGTTCAAGAAAAGTGGGGCTGGTCCTAAGAATGGTGAACAGTATGGTGCTCCGTTTCAAGAAGAGGAATGGGTTGATGATGATAATGAAGATGTGAATGCTATTGCTGTAGCTGTGCCAGAGCAACCTGTGGTTCGTTATGAGGATGCTCGTCGTGTGGATGAGAGGAGACTTTTTAATCCTGTTATTCTTCAGTTAGAGGATATCGATGAGCTTCTCAATGGAATCCCTAATGCACCTGGTGTTCCTCAAAGATGTATTCCTCAGGTCAGTTAGTTCTCTCTTTAAATGAGGAAAGATGGTTTTAATATCTATCTATTGGATTAGGCCTTATTGCACATGTTTTTTTCCTTGTGATTTGCTCACTAATTTGATGATTGTACTTGCAGGTGAATAGTGAAGAAGAGCTGCAGAGTACGTTGGTGAATAATTCTGCTAGAGAGTTCTTGCCAAACGGTCAGCAATACAACAGGCCCTCAAGTTTTGACTCATTAGAGACCGCTGAGGTCACCTCAGCTCCTCTGGTGTTTGAGAAGGAAGATTTCATTGAAATGGATGATCTTCTTCTGATCCCTGAATTCGGAGCTTCTTCAACTGAGAAAGCCGCACAGTTCTCGAACCATGGTGAATTCGACGATTTTAATGAGTTTGACCAATTGTTCCATGACGTTTCCATGTCTTTGGATATGGAACCTATTGATCAGGGAACTTCTGCAAATCTGTCTTCTCTGAGTGATTCTGCTAACTACACATCAGACCAAAAACAGCAACTCCTTTATCAACAGTTCCAGGACCAGACTCCCGAGAACCAGCTGAACAACATCATGGATCCTAGTACAACTCTCAATCAAATCACTAGCGATATTTGGTTCGAGGATGATCAGGCCATTCTATTTGATCAACAACAATCCTTTTCTGGAGCATTTGCTTCACCCTCATCAGGTACTTAGACTCATGCTTGTCTTGGAGCATTCACCTTTTGATGTCTGCTAAGCTATTTCCACTATGCACGATTTTCTTTTCTGCGTTTGTCTTTGACTTAAACCAAGACATGTATATATATGATACTGGGGCTGTTGTTATTCCTCGATTATCAAACCCCCTTGTTAATCTCTTAAAACGTAAGAATTTAAGCCTAAGCCTTTCCACTGATACATTGTGAATAATCCTCATTTGCTTAGGTGTGATGCCTGATTCCACCAATCCTACTATGAGTGTGAATGCCCAAGGCCATGAAATCCAAAATGGTGGTGGAACAACAAGCCAGTTCTCATCGGCTTTGTGGGCATTAATGGACTCAATACCTTCAACGCCAGCCTCTGCGTGTGAGGGTCCCCTTAACCGAACCTTTGTACGTATGTCTAGCTTCAGCCGTATGAGGTTCAATGGAAAGGCTAATGGAACGCCAGTGAGTACTACCATAGCAAAGAAGGGTATTAGAAACAGAGGTTTTCTTCTATTATCAATCGTGGGTGCTTTGTGTGCCATCTTCTGGGTGTTGGTAGCCACAGTTCGAGTCTCAGGTAGAAGTCTTCTCTTGAAAGACTAGTGGTGGTTCTCTTGAACTCTTAACTACTGGTAAGTTAGAAGAAGAAACCATGATCCACATTAGTGTTCATGGGATTATTGACCTATCTATAATATATGAAACTTTGAATATGTACAGAGTTTGAAAGAGTAAAGTACAATAATTCGTGATAAAGGAGTTTCTTTTCCTTCTCGATTGTCCTTGTTTTTTTTTCTGCATATCTTCTGGGTTTCAATATTCACAAAGTAGACTGTCTGGTTTTGGTTTCATCAAAGCATGATCTTGAAGAGGTACTGTGAATCGTGAAGCAAACTCGTGTATTCATCTCTGTTGAAGTTGTAGATACTTTAGGCTGAGCTCCGGTGATCTGTGTCGTGTTGACGGTGATTGTTATCCCGATTTGTGGAACTGTTGCCACTGAGGAAAGAGAGTATGATCCGTAGGAATCTGCAAGCTTGAGAAACTAGAGAGCAGATACCGACGACGCAACCAACCGAAGTTTCCTCTGTTCTACTCATGGCAGCTTCCAAGAGAAAGCTTAAACCTTTATCTATCACCCGTCCTCTGTTATTGATCGCTGAGGCGGTTGCGCCGCCATTCTTTAATGAAGTTACTAGTTGCCGACTACAATATAAGTCGTATGGCTGGGCAAAATATTAGTTTGATTCGATCGGATCCGTTATTTGGTTCGATTCAATTCGAAAAATCGGGATATCTATAGTTTTACAAAGCAAATTAAAAAATAAAAAATTTGTTAAAAGTGAAACAAATAACTAATACTAAAATTTAAATAAGTGGATATCTGTTTCGATCTATTATACACAAAACATATATATATATATATATATAGATAATTACATACATATATATTAATAATTTAACACTTTTTATGTAAGTTTTATCAGTTTTTTTTTTGTTTTTTTTAACTTCAAACTTTAGGCTTTATTATAGTGATGAAGTGTAATCCTCATGGATGAATTATACAATAAAAAATGGAACCAAAGAGAAAAGAGAAAAAGAAGTATTATTTGGGAATGGAGTCTTCACTAAACAATCAGCAACTTTATTACACGTTCTAGGCACCCATGTGACTTCGGCTTCGAAAAATTTCTTCTGCCAGTATTGAATCTCCCTTATCAAGTTGTGTAACTCAAAACTTCGGGCTTTGCCATTGACACACTCTGCCACACTTCTATTGTCACCTTCGAATATATCACACTCAGTTTATGTTCATTAAATTAATTATTTAAATATTTTTTTAGTGAATCATTATTTATTTGGGATTAAATTTTTGATTTTTATAATTTTTATTAATTTTTATAATTATTTTTTAATATATACATAACAAATTGAATATTTGACAAATAGTTCAGATTTTAAAGAATATCCAAAAATTCGGTTACTTTCGAAACAAATATAAATCAGAACACTAATTATTCGGATAAAACAAATCGGATAACAAATAATATTACAATTTTGAATATTCCGTTGGTGTCGACCCCTAAAATTAAATTATGTGAAATTTTTAGCATCGGATAATGTTTAGCGAGTTAAAAAAATGAATTATTAGGTGTTTGTTACGGATCTGATTGTTTTCTATTTTATATAAGTAAGGAAAAAAATCTGTTTTTTCTTCTTTTTTACATTAATATAAATTGAAACAACTTGTTATTGCGCTCTCTTTGAAAATTCCAAGAACACTAAATGTGGTCAATAATGGCAGATTTAGTAACAAACATATTTCAACAATTAACTATACAAATTATTCCCAAAACAGAAGGCTTAATATCAACATCTTAAAATTTACTAAAAATTGAAAACACTAAAGAGGAAATTAAGTGACCAAGTCTTCTTCTTCTTTACTCTCTCCTTTCTGTTACCGTCGAAAAAATCGAGCTAATGTCCGGTGATAACCAGATCCGAATCGGACTCTTAAGCTGCACAAACAAAGTCCGCAAACTCTCTCGAGCTATAAATCTCTCTCCAAACGCTACTATATCCGCCATAGCCACCACAAGCTCCATCGAAGAAGCAAAATCATTTGCTAAATCCAACAATTTCCCTCCGAATACAAAACTCCACAGCTCCTACGAGTCACTTCTAGAAGATCCCGACGTCGACGCCGTCTATTTCCCTATCCCCACTCGCCTCCACGTCGAGTGGGCTACACTCGCCGCTATTAAGGGTAAACATATACTCCTTGATAAGCCTGTTGCTTTAAACGTAGCTGAGTTTGATCAGATCGTTGAAGCTTGTGAGGTTAATGGTGTTCAATTTATGGATGGAACTCAGTGGATGCATAGCCCTAGAACGGATAAGATTAAAGAATTTGTGAATGATTTAGAGAGTTTTGGTCAGATTAAATCTGTAAGTGTTTAAGTACTTAAATTAGTAACTTAATCATGTTTATTGAAATTTTGAGTATAGAACGATGGTCTTATGCTTATGCAGGTGTATAGTTGTTTCTCATTTGCTGCGAGTGATGATTTCTTAAAACATGATATTCGTGTAAAGCCTGGTCTTGATGGACTTGGAGCTCTCGGTGATGCTGGATGGTATACGATCCAAGCGATTCTTCTTGTTAACAACTTTAAACTTCCGAAGACCGTTACTGCTTTGTCCGGTTCTGTTTTAAACGATGCGGGGATTGTTCTTTCTTGTGGTGCGTTGTTTGATTGGGAAGATGGGGTCAATGCAACGATTTACTGTTCTTTCTTGGCGAATTTGACGATGGAGATAACTGCGATCGGTACGAAAGGTAGTCTTCGTGTTCATGATTTTGTTATACCGTATATGGAAACCGAGGCTGTGTTTACTACAAGTGGTGGAGGTTGTGTTAGTGAACATAAAGTAATGACTGAGCTTTCACAAGAGGCGTGTATGGTTATGGAATTTGCTCGGTTGGTTGGAGAAATCAAAAACAGAGGAGCTAAACCGGATGGGTTTTGGATGAGGTTTAGCCGGAATACGCAGTTGCTTGTTGATGCTGTGAAAGAGTCGATTGATAATAACCTTGAACCGGTGTTTCTCTCCGGCCGGTGAGAAAGAGCTCAGAAGTTAGATCAGATTTGTTTGTGTCGATGCTTTTAGTAGATGTAGTAATTAGGGGTTTATGTATGATATCTTCTCGGCGTCCGTTGGTGGAGAGGTCAATTAAAGATCTCCTTGGCGCATGGCTGCAAGCATTTCATCAATACATTTCATCCATCACCAAGAAATTCTAGGGATATATACTGCATAGAGCTTCAAAGACTTGGTGCAGTGTCACTCACGAGTTTTGCTGTGTTTAATGTGGCACCGGGGTTTGCTTGTAAATCTATACCTCCAGCTTTAATAGCAGAGGTAGTGACTATGGCTGGTAAACTTTGGCATTATGTGACTTCTTTCTCCGATGTGACATCTTCAGGTGTCCAAACAAAAATCTCTGCTCATAAGACAATATAAGTTCATCGACAATACTAGCTACTGTTTTGTTGAATTCACAATCTCTGCACCTTTCTTATATAGCAGCCACCTTGGATTAATTTTGTTTTTGTTTTCCTTTTTCCTATGGTTTATGATTCAGAAGTTTAGATTATACGTTTATTTACAAGAATCCAGAGAATGAGTACATAATTGACCAAAAATAAAAGTTCAAATTATTTTGATGTAGAATTATAAATTAGTATTTGTAACTATGTTTTTTTTTAGTTTTTTGAATTTTTAAAGAAGAAAAAACACACATGTCAATATTTGTTCGACAAATATTGGTATGTGTTGTGTTCACGTGAGTTAACAATTTTGAAAACTTATCTACATATACATTTTTGCAGCCATTTATGTATACTTATTTACATTGGTTGCCATTGGCTTTTAATTATTGGGTTTTTTTTTTTTGGTAATAAATTGATTAACAAACGAAAAACATTCGAAATATATTTCAATCCTATATATCACGCAGATTTCTCCAAAATTTAAACTAGATTTTGGCAACTATTTAAAACAAAAAATGTTTGACAAACTAAAATACAATTGCAATCCCTTAAAATGAGCAAAACGCACCTAAATACATTTTTTACAATTCACTAAATCTTATTTCTCCAAAATTTGAACTAGATTTCGGCAACTATTTAAAACAAAAATTTGTTTGACAAACTAAAATACAATTGCAATCCCGTAAAATATTTATTTAAATTAGCGGTGTACTACAGGTTTTTTTACGGAACGGGTTTGGCAAGACGGGTTTGGAAGAACTTTACTTAATAACAATTGTAAACTATAAAATAAAAATGTTTTATAGATAGATATAATTTGCAAACTTTTATATATATTAATTTTAAAAAATAATTTGTCTCCGCAGTATACTGCGGGTTAAAATCTAGTTATAATATATATCCGTAAAGAACAATAACACAGTATGAATTTTTTTTGTAAGTTATTCGATTAAAAATTAAAAGAAGCAAATTAAATTAAATAATGAGCTACCAAAACAAATAAACAAAAATTACTTTTTTGTCTATAAACATGGAGTTTTGCCAAGAAATTGTAAATAAAGTTTCTATTCCTTTTTTGTAAACAAAAGTTGTGTATCTAATTTTCTCTTTTCCATAAGTTGTGAATTGTGATAATAATTTACAAGTTGACAAAGAAAGAAAAGATTTAAAACAAAAAAAATGTGATTGTACTTAAGATTTCAAAGGTAGCGTTTTGTTGTTTCTCTCTTCCTCTCTCTCTCCACTGGTACCAATCACGCTCCATTAAGAATTTAAGAGAGAGAGAGACTAAACTTGAGCCCATCACTTTTGTAGTGACTAGTGAGTAGAGTAGGCTTTTAGAGAGAGAGAGAGAGAGACGGCTGTTGAAAGATAACCACAGAACACAAAAACTCATTCATTAAGAATGAGAAAGAAAGTCCCAAAAACCTTTTTTGCTCTGAAAAAGCAACGCAAAGTTTTGAAAAATCTCACACCTTTTTCACTTCTCTGTTTGTAGCTGTTACCACTTGTGTTTCCCCTTTGGCATTTTTCTCGGTTGTCATTAATGAGAGTAAAATCATCATCAAGTGTAAACTTCTCTCTCTCTTTCTCTATCTCTATCTCAAAGCTCTCAACTTTGGAGAGATCATGGTTTGTGTTTGATTTCTCAAGTTTTTTTTTTTTTACCCTCTTGGAGGATCTGGGAGGAGAAATTTGCTTTTTTTTGGTAAATGGGGAGAAAAAAGTTTGAAGCTTTTGGTTTTGTCTGCTTAATCTCACTGCTTCTTCTGTTTAATTCGTTATGGCTTGCCTCTTCTAACATGGAAGGTTTGTTACTCTTCTCTTATCTTTCTTTATTATTTATGTGACTACTTTTGCCTGTTTTAGTTGGTACATGAGAATTGAAATTTCCATCTGGCACTGTCTCTGTTCTTCAAAAAGGACTTTTTAAGAATCTGATTCTGTTTGAAAGCTTCAATTTCTATAGAGAATTTTGTTCATAATCTATGGTTAGGCTCCTTTAGAAAAATCACAATTGATTTACTGTTTGATTCAATGCTATTTCTCTGATAACGACATGTAAAAGAAACTGTATTTATGTCACTAGCAAACACATTAAGAATGAGGAACTGAAGAAGTATTCAATGCAAACTGTTTGGTTGTTTCATGTTTGATTTGTTTGGTAAGTATTTCCTCTTTGCGAAAGGCTTAGGCTTTTGTTTGGTATATTAACAGGTGATGCACTGCACAGTTTGAGAGCTAATCTAGTTGATCCAAATAATGTCTTGCAAAGCTGGGATCCTACGCTTGTTAATCCGTGTACTTGGTTTCACGTAACGTGTAACAACGAGAACAGTGTTATAAGAGTGTGAGTGTCTCTCTGCTTATACCTGACCTGACCAATGTTCTTTGTTTAGCTTATTTAATCTCTGTTTGTTGTTGCTTCTTCAGCGATCTTGGGAATGCAGACTTGTCTGGTCAGTTGGTTCCTCAGCTAGGTCAGCTCAAGAACTTGCAGTACTTGTAAGTTTTTGCTTTGATATCTAAATGGAAGATGAATCGTTACTCTGTAGATAAACGAAAAGTTGATGGCATTGACTATGTGTAGCATAACTACTTTATTTCTAGAGACTTGTAGTTTCTCATACATGATATAGGCGAATATGGCGATTACACTGAATCTTGTTTTTTCATTTTATTAGGACTTATTCAATACCCATTTGTCATTGTACATTGTTAATTTTCTTCTGAGGGTGTGATACTCTTAATGGCAGGGAGCTTTATAGTAATAACATAACCGGGCCGGTTCCAAGCGATCTTGGGAATCTGACAAACTTAGTGAGCTTGGATCTTTACTTGAACAGCTTCACTGGTCCAATTCCAGATTCTCTAGGAAAGCTATTCAAGCTTCGCTTTCTGTAAGAACACTTAGTCTGCTCTTCTCATCATGCACTGGCTAAATGTTTTGCTATATTAGAAATTTACTGAGGATTAAATTCTCTTTTGGCTAAATGTTATTACTTGTTGGACATTTGAATAGAAGTAAAAGAAATTGGCTTTGTCTTTCAAAACACTGAATAAACTTGTTTGATTGAACTCTGGTATGGGAAGATGGTAATGTGGTCTGAGTTTTTGTTGCAAGGATAGTCGGCTCAACAATAACAGTCTCACCGGACCAATTCCCATGTCATTGACTAATATCATGACCCTTCAAGTTTTGTGAGTATTACTTTTCAATTTTACTTTCTGCTCTTCTGAACTTCTCACTCTTAATGGATCACCTGAGTTTTCCTTATTATCTTGCAAACTGCAGGGATCTGTCGAACAACCGATTATCCGGATCTGTTCCTGATAATGGTTCCTTCTCGCTCTTCACTCCCATCAGGTTTGATTGAATCCATACTATGCAAACATTAGTTACTCGCATTATGGGAACTGAGGCTATAAGTTAAGATTAAGCACAAGTGGCAATAAAATTTAAAGTCTGAACCTAAGTTTCTTTTGATCATCTTAACTCTTAAGTAAATTTACTCAATAGACATACTACATTTTCCAAATTCTATTACTTTAATTGGTGGATATGGAAATTATCAGCAGTTGACCATTGTTCTTCTGCACAGTTTTGCTAACAACTTGGATCTATGCGGCCCAGTTACTAGCCGTCCTTGTCCTGGATCTCCCCCGTTTTCTCCTCCACCACCTTTTATACCACCTCCCATAGTTCCTACACCAGGTAATGAAATGAAGCAGACAGTAAAATTTAGATCTTTTACCTTCACTCATGCTTGGAAAAACATATTGGATGGTTGTTATAGAGTTTTTTACTGGATTTTGACTGGAAAAAAGTCTATCTCACAGTTTAAGAAGCTTGTGATCAACTTCACTGGTAGTTAACTATTTTGGTAAAAATAAAATTTAAGGTGGGTATAGTGCTACTGGAGCCATTGCGGGAGGAGTTGCTGCTGGTGCTGCTTTACTATTTGCTGCCCCTGCTTTAGCTTTTGCTTGGTGGCGTAGAAGAAAACCTCAAGAATTCTTCTTTGATGTTCCTGGTAAGTCACTGAGTCTGCAATATCCAAGCTTTGTTTCATTTCAGAATTGGATTAGTATTTAGTACTTAATTTTTCAGTTCTGTGATGCAGCCGAAGAGGACCCTGAGGTTCACTTGGGGCAGCTTAAGCGGTTCTCTCTACGGGAACTTCAAGTAGCAACTGATAGCTTCAGCAACAAGAACATTTTGGGCCGAGGTGGGTTCGGAAAAGTCTACAAAGGCCGTCTTGCTGATGGAACACTTGTTGCAGTCAAACGGCTTAAAGAAGAGCGAACCCCAGGTGGCGAGCTCCAGTTTCAGACAGAAGTGGAGATGATAAGCATGGCCGTTCACAGAAATCTCCTCAGGCTACGCGGTTTCTGTATGACCCCTACCGAGAGATTGCTTGTTTATCCTTACATGGCTAATGGAAGTGTCGCTTCCTGTTTGAGAGGTAACCTTGGAATTTTAACTGTTTGTATCATAAAGTAGAAAGACTCCCACAATGATGTATAAGTGTTGTTTTTGATCTTATCCATTTTTAAAACTTTCCAATACAATTGAGTGAGCTTTCTTGAAATGATTACAGAACGTCCACCATCACAGTTGCCTCTAGCCTGGTCAATAAGACAGCAAATCGCGCTAGGATCAGCGAGGGGTTTGTCTTATCTTCATGATCATTGCGACCCCAAAATTATTCACCGTGATGTGAAAGCTGCTAATATTCTGTTGGACGAGGAATTTGAGGCGGTGGTAGGTGATTTCGGGTTAGCTAGACTTATGGACTATAAAGATACTCATGTCACAACGGCTGTGCGTGGGACTATTGGACACATTGCTCCTGAGTATCTCTCAACTGGAAAATCTTCAGAGAAAACTGATGTTTTTGGCTACGGGATCATGCTTTTGGAACTGATTACAGGTCAGAGAGCTTTTGATCTTGCAAGACTGGCGAATGACGATGACGTTATGCTCCTAGATTGGGTATAACACAGATCTTTTAGCACATATCTGGCTATCTCTCAAAAAGCTGATTTATCTGTTCATTTGGTCTTCTCAGGTGAAAGGGCTTTTGAAGGAGAAGAAGCTGGAGATGCTTGTGGATCCTGACCTGCAAAGCAATTACACAGAAGCAGAAGTAGAACAGCTCATACAAGTGGCTCTTCTCTGCACACAGAGCTCACCTATGGAACGACCTAAGATGTCTGAGGTTGTTCGAATGCTTGAAGGTGACGGTTTAGCGGAGAAATGGGACGAGTGGCAGAAAGTGGAAGTTCTCAGGCAAGAAGTGGAGCTCTCTTCTCACCCCACCTCTGACTGGATCCTTGATTCGACTGATAATCTTCATGCTATGGAGTTGTCTGGTCCAAGATAAACGACATTGTAATTTGCCTAACAGAAAAGAGAAAGAACAGAGAAATATTAAGAGAATCACTTCTCTGTATTCTTTATTTCTTTGGTAGAAAAATAATGTAGTCTCTAATCAAATCTTATTCCATCTATCAGCATTCTTCATTCATTTCTTGTGAAAACCAAGGCCTTTAAATTAAACATAATCACAAACACCAAGTTCTATACATTACATATGTCTTCCACTGGATAAAGAGGAAGAAAAGGCTATTCCAAAAAACATTTTGAGCTCTTTGTTCCGCAAGAGAAGGAACAGCACAAGTGAAACACACTGAAAAACACCAAGCTTGCATTATAACATATGCAGGTAAGAATCACGAATCATGGGCGGGTCTTGTATTGTCTGAGAACGAATGAGAGCCAGATGAGGGATCATGCTTCTGCGATGTGAAGAGATTAGGGTATGAGTAATAGGGATCATCTTCCATTGAAGGCAGTCTCATTTGCTGATGGTCCTGGTCAGGGCTGAGTCTGTCAAGTGGTGAAGTCTCTGGCCTTTGGAGCTCTGGCAGATCGCCATAGCTGCTGACTGATGAGTTCTGATGATCAAACTGCGGTTTCTCCATTGACGGGAATCTATGTGGTGTAAGATCGTCATAGTTGCTGCCTGATGAGTTCTGATGATCAAACTGCGGTTTCTCCAATGACGAGAATCTCTGTGGTGTAAGATCGTCATAGTTGCTGCCTGATGAGTTCTGATGATCAAACTGTGGTTTTTCCATTGAATGGAATCTCTGTGGGGTAAGATCGCCATAGCTACTGAATGATGAGTTCTGACGATCAAACTGCGGTTTTTCCATTGAAGAGTGTGTCTGTGGCTGTTGGTTGTTCTGCTCAGAGTTGAAAAGTGACGAAGTTTCTGCTCTCTGGAGCTCTGTAAGATCTCCGCTACTGCTGGCCGAAGAATTCTGATGATCAAATTGAAGGTTTCCCATTGAGGGAGCATGGAAAGGGTTCTCAGACGGACTTTCTGGATACTGATCAGAAGTCTTCCTGGTAAGCTCGTTGATTCTGAGTTGTGCCAGGCTTGCAGCTGAGCGGGCAGCTGATGCTGCACGTTCTGCTGAGTCAGCAGCAGCTTGAGCAGCCATTAAGACATCCTGCAAGTCTCCATCGGATATTTTCCTTGGAGTATCTCTGGAAGCACCACTCTCTTTTGTAGGGATGGGCCCTACTGCATCAATGGATGGCGGAGAGTAATTCTTCTTTTCGAAAGATTCCATCAGAATGGGTGAAGATTGTTGGCCTTCCACGACAGTTTTGCTTGCTTTTGCAGGATGTTCATCTCTTTTGGAAGCCGTTTTTTCGACTCCTGCATTCTCTGAATCAAAGGGCAAGTCGTGAGAGGTATGTTCATAACTGGCTGATTTCGCTGCATCCGGTGCATTTACAGAGGTAGCACCAGGAGTTGGTCGCAGCAAGACATTTGGAACCTCGGGAAAGTCCAATATATCATACTCTGAGTCAGAATCAGATTTCTCCTTTGCCGCTGAAAGAGATGTTAAATTTGTCTTTTCATTTTGTTCCTCTGGTAACGGCAGCTTAGATCCCCCACCAAATTGTTTTGGTCCATCCTGAAAATAAAGAAATTTAGAAAAAAATAGAGAGACTGGGGCCAAATGAAACTTAAGGCCGTGGATATCTGGACACAGAGGTCCAAGAAGGGAAAAAGATCTATGCCACAGAAAAAACCATGGGGGTCCATTATTATGCACACCCAACGGTACATACTCAGTTTGATGCAAACAGAAATAAAGCACCTAACATATTCTGACCAAACCCATTATATGTAAGCACTAAGCAGAGAAGAGATAATAAAGAAATGCGAAGACAGGAGTACTGACAAGGAGATCTTCATGAGATTTGAAGAGATCAGTTTCTGTAGAAGCAGGGTCCCAATCAAGTTCATGTTCTTCTGCAATTTCCTTGAGAAGTTTCAGTTTAGTTTCTGGAGAAGGTGCACGTACAGACAGCAACTCCACCAACTGTAAAATTGAATTGGAAAAATACAAAAACATGAACAAATCTCTTGTTTCTACTAGACTGAACCATGCAATGAATATCAGCGATTCAGTCTGCAAGATAAATAAAAAATGCCAGTGAAAACTAGTTCTACAAATGGACATGTAATACAGCTGCATACATCAATCTGATATAAGTTGCATACATCAATCTGTTTTAAGTTATACCACCAATGAACTCTGATATTACCTTACGATTGACACCAGAATCCGGCTTGAGCTCAGATGCAGCTGCAACAAATTCCTTTCCATACTTAGATACAAACAGTATCTGAACCTGCTGCAGCTCTGTCAAGTCAGAGCACCTCGGCGCAGCAAAACATACACTTGATATCGCTTCTTTTAGATCCAAAGGACATTCCCTACAAAATTTCAAAAGCAAGGATTCAGAAGCACAACAACAATGATTGAACAGAAGACTCAGAAACAGACAATAAACATAGTATTTATGTTTACACAAACAAATTCCAAACTATCATCCTAAGAACTAACAACTGAACAACATCAATGGGCAGATCAAAGATTTCAAAAAGTTATAACCTTGATGCCTCAATAATTCAAATAATTCTCACAGAAAACCTAAATAAGTGAACAACAATAATGGGCAGACCAAAGATTTCAAAAAGTTAAAACCTTTGTGCCTCAATAATCGGAAGACGAACAGCAATGAGTTCACAGAAGAGCTCAAGGATCTCTTGAGCAGCCATCATCTTCTCTTCCCTTATAATATGCTCAACCTAGTAAAGATAACCAAAGAGTCAAACAATGTTCCAAATTAAACTAATAAGGCCATGGATTAAAAAACAAACCCGAATTCGAGCAGTAGCTTCTTGACCAGTCTCGAGAAGCTTTGCAATTTCACGACGCATTTGTTTAATCTGTGCTTCTCTTCTATTCCTGATTAGCTTAATCCTAGGGATCGTTAACTTGAGCAAGGTTTTGCTGTGTATAAAAACCACACAACACATGATTGATAATCAGAATCTTCGTCAAAGTTTCTAGATTGATAATTTTGGCAAAATCATAAGAGATGAAATTCAGAGAGGATAATACCATTTTGCAGCTTTGAAACCCTTATTGAAGAAGGAATCGAGCATCGACATGATCGATTTTTTACTGGTTACGATTTGATGATCACTGAAGATCGATCGCGAAGCTTTGGAACAGAGAAGATTACAAAGATCTTTATTGCTTCTCAACGAAGGATTTTTTCTCTGGTTATGTTTCGTTTAAGAAAAAAAAAACAAAATCGGAAGAGAAACGATGCGTTTTGATTGGTTTACCAATAAGTCAAATCCAAATCTCAAGTGAAGTTAGTTAGCAACTAAACCACGTCGGTGGAAAATGGGCTCAGATATGGGCCTACGCTATTGGACTCTACATCTGCTAAAGTCACAAAACAATTTGCTATAAAAACCAATACATTAGTAGGTAGACTGGATAAGCTTTTCTGAATGTGCTCTGGAGTCTTTATATCTAGCCTTAGACTATGGTTTTCATCGGCGCTGGTGACAGAAACGACATCAATCAAAAGTTGTTTGTTTGGTTATCGCTGGTTCAACGACCAATCGCAAGATCAGCGATCATAAAATTTATTTTTCATATCCGCTAAATAAAAGATATTATTTAGTTGATTTTGGATATCCCTAAAATCACAATCTCGATCACGAGATAGGCATAAACTTTATCACAATAGAATGTACAATACAAAAAAGAAGTCATTTTATATCATTTGTTTTGAATATTTGTATTACTTATAATTGATATAAACGAATTTTATATCACTTAAGTAAATGATTTATATATTATTGATGCAAATAATTTACATTACTTCGTTAACAACTGGTGCAGTTATACATAATATTTGCATCGCTTGTTGTAACTGATGTTAATTTGAGTCAGTTACAAAAAATGATGCTATCTTTTTAAGTGATGTTAGTATTGCATCAGTTTATCAAAATGATGTTAATATTTGCAACAGTTATAATAAGTGATGTTGAGTATTTTTATCAATTATAAATAATCAATGTTGATGATTTTCAATTATTTTTTTAAAAAAGTATTATGTAATTTCATTAATTAATATGAAAGCTAAATATTTTTATATATATAATAGTTGTCTATTATGCTTTTCGTCAAAAGAATTTATATTAATTTGAAAGATCATCATACAAAGTGTTTACAATCCAAAGAAGACGATTTAGGCTCTCAAAATAAAAACTAGTGTCAATATTCCCATATTTAGCAAGATTATGAGCTACTTGGTTACAACAACGATTTACATGAGAGAAACAAACTTATTTAAATTTAGCCGACCAATACTTGATATAGGCGTAGATGCTGGTAATAGATGCGTCTGCTGATCCATTGTTGATGATGTCAATTAAGATTTTGCAGTCCCTTTCAAAGTATACATTGGTGAAACCTCAAATCCATGTTTGTCGCAATGAACATAGTAGTGCTTGTGTTTCCGCCTCTAGTGGTGATGTTGTGAGTTTCAACAATGACGAACCCCATGCTTTAGAAGTTCCTTCATGATCACGGATAACCCAGCCACCATTTACTTGGTTAGTGTTGACATCAAACTTAGCATCAAAATTATATTTAAGGTATGCAAAATGTAAAGCAAAATGTGGTCGTTGCCAAGACATTGTTGTCATCTTCGGTGGGTGAGTATGTGTGTGAGAAAAGTGTGTGTTCTCATTTAATTCTAACCATTCTTGAACATCTGCCTTTGCTTTTAATTACCTTTGTTGGACTAGTTCTGATTTTGTTGAAAACGAGGTTATTTCTTTCTCGCCAAATTTGTCAAAGAAGCCGAATTGGTAACAAATTACTTTCTTTTGAAATACCAGTGTTAAGATGGAGATTCAAAATATTTGACAAGATTTCTTGAATATCCTCTAACAAAAGTTGTGAAGAGGATAATGATATGTTTGAATGTCTCTATGTTAATACGGCAAATGGACATGTAAATAGACAATGGTTGACCGTTTCGTCAGATATGCCACATTGTTGACAAGTAGTGTAACGCTCCGACCGTCCCTACTAGTGGGCCCCATGTCTTCACTCGGGCCCATGGGCCCACCCCTATCCGATGGTTGGTGCGCCACGTCCCGGAGGCTTTAAAGAATTGTTACCGACCCTACAAGTCACCACATGATCTTTTCATATGCTTTGTCCTCACTCACATGGTTCCGATAATCACTTCCTGGAAGGTCACTCATCCTGAAACTACTGCAGTCCAAACACGCTTAACTGTGGAGTTCTTTCAGGACCACTGACCGAAAAGATAAGTGCACTTTAGTGACATAGGTGGTCAAATCAATTCTTTTAAACCTCTCTTCATGCACCACCATATTCATGAAACCGGAGTGTTACAATTCACCCCCACTAACAGATCGCAACATCCTCGTTGCACACCAAGACCGTAACCCCCGATGGTGCAAGCCTTCTTGACTTCACACTTATCTAGGTTCGGCTCTGATACATCTTGTAGCATGATCCAGAATATCAGAGTGAGAAGGTGGCATTATATAGGACTGATTGACTACTATCTAAGAGAAGATAAGTAGGGGGCTGGCTTCCTTCCATCCACTGGCGGCGTCTAAAAATGTAAACTTATATTTTATATCATTTTTAGAAAAGTGATACAAACTAATAGAAATTGAATCAGTTTTATTTAATTGAAGTAAAATTAATTAGTTATGACATTAGTTAATATAATTGATGCTAAGTGATAAATATTTACTTCATTTATAAATAAGTAATTTAATATAATATCACTCAGTTTTGTGATACAGTTTAAGTGATTTAATTCAACATTTTTCTAATTCTAATATAATTATACATATCTCAATACTCCCCCTAAAGTTGGAGTGTGAAGATTGTGATTTTCCCAATTAGATATCAACTCTAGAAAATGAATATATGTAGAGCAATGAGATTCCAAGGGAGGACCTAGAAGATAGAGATGGATCGTGATGTTGCATAGTAAAAAAGGCATACAAGTACAACTATTGAGAAGTTTCCCAATATGTGTTTGTGCGCGACTAATGACATATAGAAGATGATTAATATGGTGAAATCGGGACCGGTCACAGCATGTCTCTCTCTTTTCACATCTGACTACGAATATGCACAAGAAAACAAGGTTTGTCGCTGTATTTAAGTTTTTTCTGATAAATCATATATGCAGTCAAAAACAGGAAAGTAAACTTCAACCTAGCTAGGATCAAAACTGCATTAATAGCAAGTATCTTACTATGTAATGTATGGTTTTCAAATTTAGTAACTCACTTGATCGTGACACGTGTCAAGTCTATCGTTCAGATGTTAACATGTGTAAATAGGAAACTAACAATAAGATGGAGTATACAGAATTAAATTGTATTTGTATTGCAAAATTGAATTGTATTTAAATTCTATACGATCAAATTAAATTGTATTTGTATTATGATATTTAAATTGTATTGCAAAATCGTGTAAGATTGAAATTTGGTTTAAAGAAATACTAAATTAAATACCGAAGAGTATATGAGTTACTATTTAAAGTTCAAATATCATCAATCAGATGGAGTGTATAGAACTAAATTTCAGTTTATTATGATGTAATAGATAGTTAAAATGTATATTAAAATTGAATGTGTGTGATTGAAATTTTATTTAATACAAAAATTACTAAATTAAATATTAGAAATATTGTGTGGATCCTTATTTACTAATCAAAATTTAAATATTATCGATAAATATTTGAATAAATTTATATCTTACACCGTCTATTTAGGCGAGCCTTATCTAGTACTATTATATTCCTCTCAAACATGAGTTAGTTCAAATATAAATATACATGGGTTTAAACTTTACATTTATATTTGAATAACTTGTGTGTTTGGTTATTTTGATCTCATTCTCTATGAAAAATCGTAACAATATAATTGATTCAAAACGAATAAGTATAAAAAGAAAGTAAGTAACATTTTTTGTGCAAATATTGCAAATTAAATATCAAATTTTGCTAATTTACTTTTACCAACATAGTTTTATCCTCTTATAGTTATATATTACTACAAACTTTTATCCTTTTACTCTCGTATTATGAAAGATTTATCACATAATATTACCGACAAGAAAGAACATTACTCCTTTTTCTATTACATTTGATTGCCATTACAAAAACAAAAATCAAGAACAAATTAATTTCTCTTTACCTATTAATTAAACATGTGGGTCATATTATGAAAGACTTAATAAAATACATTACTATACAACATTAAATAATCTATCTAAAACAAATATTTGACAAGATAAGATATATATTTGTATTTTTTTCTACTTCAATAGCATCACTTATTTTAAATATAAGCTTATATAATTTGAATCTTAAAAAAAAATCAACTTGTGTTGTAACATAGGTCATAATCTATTACTGATTTAGTAGAATATCAACACAATTACAACCCACCAGCAAGTAGAATATTTTTCATAGAATCATAGGGACATATTACAATACATTAAATAGATAACATAAGCATGTTTTGAACTAAGAAACATCCTAACTATCACAGGTTTGGTCTAGAGAACAAGTGAAGTAAGCCAAAGATTAGATTAAGAGTTGTCCACCAATTGAAGAATGGGAAAGAGCTGAGTTAATTCATGAGTTCTTGACCCATTTGTAGAGATGACGAATTTGATCTCTAGATCATCTTATCCAACATCTAATTTATACTTCATGCAAGTATGGCATATTGAAATGTGGTTAAAAGCCATGAAGAATCTGATGATGAAGTTCTGTATCATGGTTGTTGGTATGCAAGAGAAGTTTGACAAATATTGGAGTGAATACAGTGATATCATTGTCATTGCAGCAGTGTTTGATCCAAGATTGAAGTTCTCTATGTTACAATATTGCTTCGATACACTTGATGCTTCCATTAGTAAATTTAAGATTGAACATGTGCGTAAGAAGCTGAAGAAGCTTTTTGAAGTTTATAAAGAATCCAAAGGAAATTGCAATTAGAACTTCAAAAACCATAGTTTGACAAAACATTCTTCTAGGATATGGTGTAAGTTTCCATCTTTAACCCTCTATTAAAAACTTTCTATGTTTTGATGTAGTGGTTTGAATCGTTTATGGTTTATGTGTATTGATGGTTCTCTTAACTTTCACAATGGAAGAGTTTTATGCTTTCATTTCTCAAACGGCTGGGGCTAATGGATAGTCAGCATTAGACAAATATTTGAATGAGCTGGTTTTGGACATGATAGCATTTAAGAGCATGGATATTTTGCATATTGGAGAAATAATGCAAATCGGTTCAAGGAGTTGTCTAAAATTGTAGCTTCAAAAGTCTTCATTCAGCATAGGAAGTCGGGTCTTAAACAAGTATCAGAGTTGTCTCCTTCCCTACTAACGTTTAAGCTTTGATATGCGCGAGGAATTGGCTATTTGACATATTTTCTTTTGTCATATTTCAATCAATTTGAATTTAAATGTAAATATGTTTTTTTGTTGTACTTAGATGATCATATTGAGTTATTTAATGAAGACAAAGATGGCAAGGGAGAAATATAAGAAGTTTAAATTTGCATTTAATTGCTTTTAGATTTGATACTTTGTTGAATTGTGTTCAAATTTGTTTTTAGATATATTTCAAAGTATAAGACTTTTGACTTATGTATTGATTAAAATATGAACCAAAAACTATTATGTTCAAATTTGGTTCTGATATGCCCATTGAACATCCCATTTGAACATAAACTTTAATGACATGAACGTTAATAGACATGAGTTTTAGTGGACATGAACTCCATTTATCTAATATCAAAATAGACATTATTAAAAATTGGAATGTGTTAATGGATATGGATAGCCTGCTATAGACTACCATTTTTGTTGGACATATCTTAAATTATCAACGAAGTACTCAAAAAATAAGAAAAAAATTCTGAAATAGTCTTGACCAACATTTCTTTCTTCTTAGACCTTCGAAACACATAAAAATGTTTTCTAGACCAAAACACATATTAATCATCATATTTGTTGGAGCTCAGATTTTATATAAATATCAACCAAGAAGAAAGGACTAGTTTAACCGCTAGGAATCTTTTTGTGACCAGAAAACATTTCTGCCTACGCTAGGAATCATCTATCAATAAAACATGGAATTTCTTCGTTACAAAAAAGAACTGAAAAATATGCTAAGCTCATTATTTGGTGCTTTGGGAAAAGGTCATTAAAACCAAGGGCAAGGTTCACGTTTGTGTGACAGGTTATTTTCAAGATGTCTGAACACTTTTTGGCTGCTTCTGTAAGTTCTCTGCTCTCTCTCCCATTGTGAACCTTATGACTACAATTATTAACTATTCCCTTATAGTAACTCCTTTTTTGGTCCCACGCCATATATTATATACCATATCTTTACGTATAAAACTTCTCTCTATATTCATGATACCACTAACACTTACATATTTAATGCTTCGACTTTTGTAATTATACATTCGTTCATCCTTGTGTACAATATGATCGATGGGCTTCTTGGTCTTTTAGCGGTAGAACTTTGTGTATATTAATATATATATATATGATTTACTGGTCATATTTTTTTATATAAACTATGATGTATTGGTCATAAATCGATGCTCAACTAATTTTTTTTTTAGTTTTATGTTGAACTATGATTTGTAGTGAAATATAGTCTTCTAGTTAAACATTTTCATCCATGGTTTATAATATGATTGATGAGATCTTCATATTATATATCCACTGACTGAACATGAAAACATGCACACAAGTCACAACCATATCTCAGGCTTTATTGCTACGTACATGTGAACAGTTTCTCATATTCAAAAATATTCATAGCCCGCGAACATGTTCATTGGTAACTAAAAGAATAAATCATAATGATTTTTTCTCAGAAAATCGACGAGAATCATGTGACCCTTCAACATGTGTGCCTCTTTTCATCATTTATTATCATAAATCATAAACACATAACCAATTCTTTCTCACCTTTTCCTCAACTATATATACACATATCTCACTTATCCCACCTTTAATACTTCACACACAACACATAACACACGTAGTACTTGCTTCCTATCATTTCTAGAAACTTCTCTTTAAAACCTCTGCCTCAACCAGAAAGTTTCTTCTTGTTAAAAAAAAAGATTATAAACATGACGAAGTTTGTACGCAAGTATATGTTTTGCCTCGTCCTAGTCTTCGCCGCGTGTTCTTTGGTCGTTAACTCCATTCGCACGCCGCCACTAAGTCCGTCACATCAATATCTTTTGGTTATAGTTTATATTTTACTTGGTAATGATTTTCATATATTAACATTTTATACTTTTTAATGTAGAAAACACGGTCAATGGCGGAGAAAAGAAAAACGCCGATATAGAACAAGCTCAAACGCACCACAAGGTAGGTCCTGTCTCCCACGGTGCACTTCTCTCATTTTAATTTATGTGCAAAAATACCATATTTTAATATATAAAAATATTTTTTTAATAATAACAACTGCATTTGATTTTTTCTTTTAATTAATTTTTAATTTTTTCTTTATAAAAGAAGTCATTGTCAATTAATTGTTTTCTTGTTGTAATGTGGTGAAGAAGGAAATAAGCAAAAACGGAGGGGTAGAAATGGAAATGTACCCAACAGGATCAAGCTTACCGGATTGTTCATACGCGTGTGGCGCATGTTCGCCGTGTAAACGTGTGATGATTAGTTTCGAATGCTCAGTCGCCGAATCATGTAGCGTCATCTACAGATGCACGTGCAGAGGGAGATACTATCACGTGCCATCTAGAGCTTGAATTGAATCTCCGCCGTTTATTTTTTTTTGACGTCTGTGATTAAAATATCAGTTTTGGCTGGCGGCGAAACTTTTTTTCTATTGTACAATTTGTTGGGATATTAAATTAAATGCTATTGGCCCACTTTGAAGTCTTATAATTAATATTGGGCTTTATTAGGCCTTTTCAAAGAGAGTTTGTATGACACGACCGAATCAGATTCTTGAACCGGTACATCACAAAGTCAAATGCTTCGGTTGGCCAATTATTTATTGTTTCCTTTTAAAAGCCATCTCCATCATACCGGTAACCGGTTAAACCAAAAAAATCATTTATGTAACAATGTGTAAAGTATAAACTTTTTCTTACTATGGATCGTTTTGAAATTTACATCTTCTTACATTAATCTGATTTGCATTAGTTAAAGAAATCATTTTCTTTTGTTCAAAAACTTAGACGTTTTTTTTTTTGGTTTAATTTAAAAAAAAACTTAGAAGTTAGAATAAAGTTTTGTTCTTCATTTTTTTGGTACACGAATAAAGATTTTTTTAGTTGTTTTTTTTTGGTAAAACTTTTTTTTTTGTTTTGTTTTTTATTAGTTGTTTATTTTCTCGTAATTTCTAATTTATGTTATGAGCATACAATATTCTATAGATTTTAAGTGTTTTTAGGGGAAAAAAACATTTGTAATAAATTTTACTTTTGTGTTTAAACTTTAAGCTATTTCCGTCTCGCTTTTTAAAGTGAAGACTAGTCTATGTTATTTGACTATGAAAAATGAAATTAAAAATGATTTTAAATCAGAAAATAAAACAATGACTTTGGCAAATAAAAATTTATTTATATTAATTTTGTCTTCCCATTTTGAAAAAGAAAGCTTGAAAATATCCCAAGAAGACATGGTCAATAGTCGAAGGAAGAAAGATAATGGGATGCAACTTGCAGGATTGTTAAATGACATATGACTGTTGAAGTAGCTCAAGATATATGGGCTACAAAGTCAACATGAAACATCTTAATCTGGACTGTTGAAATAGTGTTATCCTACGCAAACGTTAGATTTGTTTTTAATCAACTTTGAAAGATATGTTTTGTTTCTCTTTTTGGCATCAAAATTATATGAAAATTGAGATAATTAACCTGCCTAAAATTGGAAGGCAGGAAACGAAATCGAGCCTAACACTTCGCAACTAATTATCGAGTTGAACAATCAAATCAATTAATAATTGGATGTCAATTAATAATTACAATCAAATCAATTATTTCTCGTCGTCTTAATAATACACGTGTAATATACAGAGATTAATTATTCATTAAAAATGTATGCACCATTATTCTCTAGAGAATCATTCGAGGCATATTCATTTTTCACCGACCAATAAATGCGAGGCTTTGTAGATAACAGGTAACTTACTAAAAATGGTAAAATGATTCAACAGATTCAAGAATCCAGCAATGTTGCATAGCTTGAATTAGTGCTTGACATTCACTCTCCAATGCAGACTATACTTTCAATCCTTAAGCTTATCACTCTCCATTTTGCATATGATCTCTCTAAGTTGACATAGGATGAATCATGCATCATAGTTGCATTTCTCCTAATCTTGTCTAGAGTTGGTGTGGCGATCCCCTTTGTGGAACGGCATCACTTACTTAAATGGTAGACATTCAATTAAAATAGTCAAAAATAAATTTTGTTTTAAAAAAAAGTTTTGTACAAAAAAAAACCTTTCAAAGTAGCCAATTTTTGCAAATTTACCCCTGATCCCCAAAAAAATGCATGTTTAAAAATTCTATAAATTCAAAATAATATGCAATATAATGTTTTTTCTAATATTGTCAAGTTCTTAATATATCAAATCAAAGATCTTGAGACGACTAGTTCAACTCTATTTTTAGAATTTTTAAAATCAAATATATGTGATCGTGAAAACATTTACAATATACGTATAAGGTTTATTAAGTATTATTTTGGAATTTATAGGATTATTCTACCTTTTTTGAAGGTAGAAGATTAAATTGCAAAAACTAGCGACTTTAAAGGTTTTTGTTTTGCACAACCGTCAAAAAATAGTGACTTTCTAGTTTTTAGAGATCTCATTCTACTTATAAAAGAAATAAAAAAATACTAGTGCAATCTCTTAGACTAAAAAAATAGCGGAATCCAAATATTTGATGTAGTAACAAGATATGCTATGTTAGTCCTAATATATAATTTTTTTACAAAAGGTTCTCTTAGAAAAGGATAATTAATATTTTCATTCAAATTTCTACAAATTCAAAGACAAACTTATTTTTGCAGAAAATTCAATAAGTTTTTAAAAAATGCAGAAAATGTAAAGAAAAACTTCAAATTTTTGTTCTAATTTACTGTCCTCATTCCAATGCTAGATTATGAGAATGTATTTTAAAAAGTATTAAAGAAAATATGTAATAGTGTTTTTCTTTTTTTGGTCATGTGTAGTTGTTTTCTACCACAAGAACATACTGATTGAAATATATAATAATGATCGAGAAAAGACAAGTGTTTTGTCAATAAGAGTGACAAGAATTATATAATTGGCGTGATGGGTAATATGCCTCCATTTTTTCAGTTGAAACATGAATTTCCAGCATTTTCGGATTGTACCAAGAAATTCAAACTCGAACTCTCGTTTTCAACAACACATAGTTCATTTACAATGTTGTTTCAAACGAAACATGATTGTCTAAGAATAGATGTATCCATGATCCATCTTTACAAATTTCAGCTATTGCCATATATCACATAAATAAATATTTCTCGAGTCACTATACTAACACAATATAATTAAAAAATCTAAGTGATTGTAGTTTATATATTCTGATCTATAATATATAAAAATTATGTTTCAACAATCACTTAGATTTTGAAATAACTTTTGTTTTAAGATAGTTTCTAATTTTTGCTTGAAAGATTTTTAAGATAGTTTTCATGTAAAAACAATGTCATTTTAATGAATTTTAGTAAAAAATTAATTATGTATCTTCTAAAAAAATTTAACAATATATGTAAAATAAAACTATTAAATAATTTAAATGGTATTGTTCTTTCGTCACTTTCTAATCTTTTTTTGTTCAAAAAAGTTCTTGAAACAATACATTAAGAAAATAAAAAGTTCTTGAAACGATATTTATAAGAGAAAAAAACTAAATTAACCCAAATAATGAAATTAATTATTAGAATGTCTTATAAAATATTGGGGTTAAATTGGTTATTTTCTTGTCTAAACTACTTTTTTCTTATGTGTTAAAAATAAAATAAATACAAAAATACCCTTTAAAAAAATTCCAGCATTTTACAAAAGTCTATCGTTTAGTTATGACAGATTTATTCTTATTCCGCAGACTTTTTTAACTGCGACAGATTTTTTATGGCAGACTTTTTTGGTTGACAGACTTCTTAGAAGATAGTGATAACAGATTTATAAATTATAGCAGATTTAATTTGATTGACTGATTTTTAGTTTATTCAACCATAGACTTTCATATATTTTGACAGACTTATTTTTTTGTAGATGTTTTTTTTACGTTAAGTGATGGGAGATTTATAATTTTGTTAAAACAATCTGTCACATTGTAACAGATTTGTTGTCAAAAAATTAATTACTAGAATGACGTCTAACGATAACCAATTTTTTTAAATGTTATGACAGACTTGTTTTATGTTATAACAGATTCTTGTAATTTTACACAATATCTGTCGTTTGATGGCAGATTTGTTTTCTAAAATATAATATTTTGTGTTATGACAGAGTTGTTTTAAGTTGTGATAGATAAATTTCTATTACCATAAATCTGTGGTTTGATGGCAGGTTTAATAAAGAATAAAATAAATTGCTGGAATGGCCTTAAAAATGTTTTATGTTACGACAGATTTATAATTGAAATCCTTATGGTGATCGATTTATAATTTTTTTTTTCCGTGATTTTTTGATAGAGTAATACTAACTATTGTAACAGTTTTTTTATTTGGAAAATCATATTATGACAGATTTAAATTTTTTTTGTCAATTGTTTTTAGAAATTCTTTTAAATACCACTAAAATGAGTTTTTCCAAAAAAATACTATAATGAATTTTATTTTTCAAAAATACCACAAATCTAAAACTAAATTTAATATTCAAAACTAATTTCTACATCCTAAACACTAAACCTTACACCTAAAAACTATACCTTAAATATACATAGTCAACCCAAATATATAAAAAATTCTATAATTTCAAAAATCAATTATGTTTTTTTTTTCATATTTTTTTGCTATAATAATATTTACAGTGATGACAGTTTTTTTTCCTTGTGATGACAGACTTATTAGAGCAGTTATTATATTTATCATTAAAACATTAAATATCGACATGTAGGGTCAATTGGTTTTTTTACACAAAATTTGTGTTAGTCTAATTATCCATCGTTAATGAGAGTTATTTTAGTTATTATTACCTAGTTTTGAGTCATGGATAATTTTCAGTATTTATAACTAAAGTATGACATACTTATTTATTTTTCAGTATTTATAACTAAAGTATGACATACTTATTTATCTTCTATACGTAGTTTACCAAAAGAGTACACTCTAGTACTGAAGAAAAACAAAAACATAAAGATTTGCAGTTTCGTCTATGACACGGACCAATAATCCAAGGCTATAAATGACGACGTACAAGTGTCGAACTGACATATAGGGGTTGTCGTGTTCTTCTTCTCCCACTTTAACCATTGATCTATTAGAACCATCTGAGTCAGGCTACGTGGCAAGATCACAGAGGACCAGTTACGTTCGCAGTGGATCATGGTCGTTTCTTCTCAAACCGTATTTTCACTAATCACAAATCAGTGAATCAATGATTAAAAAAAAATTCTGTTTGATTGCAACGATTGAATGATTGATTAATAAAATAAAATATTGCTGAATTTTGTTATTAATTGTACTGAATGATTGTAATATATATAAAGAGATGATAGATTTTTGTTTTCAGTGCCAGATTTAATCTTTAATTGAAAAATAATACAAAAATTAATAGATATAGAAAATAAAGAATATGACCAAGTGTCAATAGCTTAATTAGTAAACTATTCCCGGCAAAACTAGCAGTGTGGACAAATTGACAATAAAGAAAAGACATACAGTATATCGAAAATTATAGACCAAATGTTAATTTATTAAACTATTGATCATGTTAAGATTTAATGTAAATGTAACCATTATATCAGTTTTAATTTACTATAGTATGCTAACTTTTCTGACCACAAAATTTTGAAGTTAAAACTTATAAATTTAACCTAATGTAATTAGAAAAAAACAAAAAACAAGCAAAATGTCAACATTTTAATGGATTTAATGAATTATGTTAAAGAACAGTTAAAATTAGAATTGTCTTAAGCCGCCTAACACCACTGTCAAACCTTTTCTCCCTTAACTCTCACCAACGATATTTACTAGCGATACAAGAAACATGCACATACTAAAAGAGAAAAGAGAGGAGAAGTTTACTCGGCAAAGATGTTCGCATACGTCCACATGATTCAATACATATAACCAAACTATAATCTATTATGCATAGAATAGGTAAATGTAACACATCATCTCAAAGAAAACCTTCGTTCCGCCTTCCTTCGTTATGGGGAGAACATTTGTCTCTCTCTTCTCTTTCATGGAGAAAACTTTTATAACCAATTTTCGTATTTGGTCTCCGGTATGCAAACCGAGAAACTGCTTGATCTTTCTAATCGTTTTCCCACCTTGTAATGTAGTGTGTTTTGTACCGGCAAGTCTCGAGGCTACAAAATCATTTTCAATGTTATTATGTCTTGCGACAATAACCAATCTTTCACGTCCCGGATTCGTGGTTGTGATCTCCGATTTACCATTTTCTCACATGTGATATTGTGTTCTACAATCCTTATCTTCAGATTATCTCGGAACTATTACCGGTTTATTATACTTTTACTTTTATTGTTTTTAACTTTTTATATCGACATTGAAATGTATATTCTCCTAAACCTTATATTAAATTTGAATGATTGAATGAAAAACAAAACTTTTGTACAAAAAAAGGTAAACATAACACATAATCTAGAACCTAGCATTACACCTAACCTATCAAAATTCTACATGCTACGTTATTCTTATGATATATCATCATACATCATACATCATACATCACTTGCCGAATATACCCGTCGATCTAGACACCATTGTGTCTGTCGTCCTATGGCATTTGTTTAAATATGCATGTCGCCTTTATAGCCCTCAACTCTTAGTTAGATCCTTCGCTCTCCCGTTCTCGAGCTGCATCATAGCTATATATATCCATCCATGGACCGTGGTCGTAATTCATAAACAATAAAGGAATTACGCATTATAGCCATCTCCATTTTGTTTTTAAGTATCTTTAAAGAATTTTCGTACATATAATTAATTTTTATTATTATACCTCTTATTAATACACTACACAATTTTATCTCTCAGATTTATACGGCACATAATTTGAGACAAAAATAAAGATCATAAAATAACACTTAATTTGAATAGAGAAACTATAATTTATACACATATATATATATATATATATATATATATAATGCTTTTACTATTTGTAAAAATCACGTATAATATGCCGACAAACATCCAGTTTAATCCTTGGTATTTAAAATAGTATTTGGAATCTCTTTACTCCAACTTTTGTGATATAGAGGATGATTGGTAAGACTTTAAAAACTTTTTACAGCCAAAAAAATTGTTTAGCCACAGAGTTCAACAAATCATGCTTTAGCTTTCCTGAAAAGTTTAAAGTCAATTAAAACAAAATATTTAATTTTTGGTGTGTAGATCTTACACTTACTACTACAACTTTTTTGTTCTTTTACGTGTTGTGAATTTTTTTCCTCTTATCTTTCATTTTATGACTTTATTACACACATGTTCAAAGTCTTAAGAGCTTAATGGAAGGGATGTACGATAGTTGTGATGGCAAATTGGAAATGCACTCGGATTATGAGATTCCGGATATATAAAAGGCTAGATACAAACCAAAGACTATTTCCCGCGGGGACTGAAGATTTAACATGAAACACTGATTTGAAAGCTCATGAAACAATAAGAGGCTTCATATTATCAAGTTAGAATAACTGGAACAAGTTTGGTGGATTGGTTTCTTGAAGCGGGTAAAAAGATTTGCGGGTAAGATTCATTGTCCATCTTTGGATTTAATCCGAACCAAGTGTGATTAACCACGATCAAAACTTTATTTCTATGGAATTTCTTTATTATTTTTTGAGCCGAGGCTGAATGCTTGAGTGGAAGTAGTGCGAGGAAGAGTTTCATGTTTGCAGTACTGTCTAGGTGGCTCCTTTCAATAGTTTGGAAAACCACCAAAGTAGTTAGCTTCTTTGCATGGTTTGGTACTGTATCTTCGAGTGTAAGACGATTGTATTTGTAAATTTGGAATTGGGTAGCTTCACACGTCTGTTTATATCTTTGGGTAAGAGTGTTTGAACACTTATGATCGAGGCCAATTCTGGTGAGTTTTGGTTAGATCATTCTTCTCAAAATAATTGACTTGTCGATGGATTTTTGACATGACATCAATGGTAGAGACATAATCGTTATTGCGCAGCTTTCTCCCTTCTAGTATTGTCAGTACAGGATCCATGGTTGGTATGGAACGCACAATCTTCTTGGTAGGATTCACCTTTAACTCGATCAATAGGGTGAATATTCACATCCCTTTATCATTAGGGGATGCGAAAAGTAATAATACATCTATCCATTAACCATGATAATGCAATAAAATTGTACTCCTTCTATTCCTTATTAATCCAAATTTTTGAAAACAAATTTATTGCAAAAATATACAAATTTTAGGTTTTTAATGTCTTTGTGTTAGTTATTGATGATGAATTGTAGGCTTCAATAAAAATAATTGAATACTACTGGTCTAAAGTTGTGAAAAATTTTTGATCACAAAAAATGATGCTCTTATAATCAAAAATTCAATATGTGAAAATCTTAAATTTTGGTTTAATTAGGAACAATAGAAATATTTATCTACATTGATTTTCTATATTCGTAACGTTTTTACTATATATAAAACTCACAAATGATGTAAAACAAAGTTCAAATTTAGAATCTTTAAACTCAGATTTAGAATCTTCAAACTCAGATTTTTACCAAGTCTATTTTCTTTAGGACATGCCAACAATGTAATAAAACATATTATCCATCAAGGCATCAACTATGATCATACAACAAAACCATATATATACACGATTTCTATATTTGTAACATCTTACTCTCTTTTCTCCGCCAAGAATTGTAACATCTTACTATTTATAAAAATCACGCATAAATTACCAGACAAACATGTAATTTACTTTATTTGAAATTACCATTTCATTTGGAATTTCTTTACTGGGATCTTTGATTTTAAGGTCTACCAACAAAATAATAAAACATATATTTGTAACGTCTCTAATTTATTAAAATCACACATGATGATGCCGGAAAAATATAAATTTTAATTGGTATTTTGAATTATATTTAGAATCTCTTTACTAGAGTCTTTGTTTGTAGGAGATGTTAACAAGGTAAAAAAACATATCCATCAAATATGGTAATATAAGATATATAGTAGGATTCACCGTACCTTCCATTCTATCCGTAGGATGGATGTTCACGTCACTTTGTCTAGTGAACTCCAATAAGGTAATAACCAAATTATTTATCAACATCGATAATATTAAAAATTATAGTTATCTCCGTTAATTTTCTATTAATGTAATTTTTAATTAATGTAACGTCTTTCCTATTTATAAAAATCACGCATAGTGTCTGAAAAACATCTAATAATCTTTTTGGTATTCAGTATTGTATTTAGAATCTCTTTACTTGTGTCTTTTTCTTTATGAGATGCTAAGATGGTAATAAACCATATATCCATCAACCATGATAGTACATCAAAATTATCTTTTACACGTTAATTATATATATACGTAACGTCTCTACTATGTATAAAAAAACGCGCATAACATCAGATAAACGTCTAGTTTTATTTTTAACTTTTAGTATTTAGCATTGATTTGAAATATCTTTACAACAATTTTGTCTTTAGGGAATAAGGTTATAGAACATTTATCTATGAACCAGGGTAAAACAAAAATTCTCTGTAACTAAGTTAATCTATATATGTAAAGTCTTTGTTATTTGTAAAAATCACAAATGATGTCGAAAAGAATCCAATTAAGTTTTTTAGTATTTAGTATTGTATTTAAAATCTCGTTATATGAGCCAACAAGGTAACAAAGCATATATATATATATATATATATATATATATATATATAAA
>Ga0041059_1000308_pt1 | contig 34905 bp, 36 predicted proteins | sample AraColnosormetaG_FD_56232 | JGI IMG/M metagenome (GOLD analysis project Ga0041059, IMG submission 56232) | Arabidopsis roots microbial communities from North Carolina, USA - Col MF nosort | ecosystem: Host-associated > Plants > Roots > Unclassified | place: USA: North Carolina | collected...
GGATGTGAGAAAGCAGAGTTGTACTCCTTTTTCTGCTTTTTTTTTTTTTTAATCAATAAAAATAGTTTATGTTATCCCTAATCTAACACTTTGTTGATAAAGACCTAATCTAACCTTTGCACATATAATTAAACGAAATAATTTTCTCAAGCAATGAAAAATGTCGTTCAGATACTTGGAGAAACCATATCTTTTTTTGTTTTTATTATCTGATTGTTATCCACTCTCTTATATTTAAATAGTACCTTTTTAATTCAAATGTTCGTTTACATGCGGATCCTATTTCAGTGTAGTGTCTTTTGATAACAACATTCCACCGATTTAAAGTTAATGCACACTTTTCGTAATAGATCAACTTTTTTCACTCATGACTATTTGATGTTGAAAACAAGTACGTTGAGGGAAAAACACGATGTACGGTGGTGGGCTAGTTAGGTACGTTTCTTCTGTTTTCTAAAAATTCCCCACATTCCAAAATTTCAAAACTACAGCACTTTTGTTGCAAAGTCAAATTATAAGAATAATCCTCTCAATTTTCTAGCATCTCCGTATGTTATTCTTTGTCTGCACCAAATATATATTGGAATCTTTCAAAAAAGATCAAAACCCACAAAGGTAATATATGGAATATTTATTTGATATGAGCATATTTTAAGCATATTCTTTCATAAATAGACCTCCAACGAAATTTCCAATCTCCATGAGATATTCCCACGTTAGTATATGCCGTGGATCAAACCCTTATTGATTCCTTTCTTGAAAGAGTCTCTTTAGTTATAACGTGACTCATTATGAGTCTTCTGAGTCAGTGGAAGTTACTACTGTTTGATTAACAATTCTAACATTTTTTTGGCCTACAATATTTTTATTTTTAATGTTCTCGTTTTAAATAAATGTGAACACATGAAATTCCCCTTTCATGAATGCATGAAAGGATCCTACATTATTTAAAGAATAAAATAAACTACATAATTAACCATAATTTGGCAGTCCTAATCAAAGGAATAATTATATTTTTTTAATCACATATTGCGTGCTACCTCACATGCCCTATGACTTGCATCAGCATGCCCATAACACTTTATAAATTATTACTAGCTCCGATACTATCCACAAGAATAATTAAATAAAGCTTATTCGAAAATTCATATGTTATTGATTGTGGCATTAGAAATCGCATGTCACGTAACTACGTGGCATAGTATATTAATTAGTTTATATCCATCATCAACACATAACAATCTTTAGTGGTGCATGTCAAGCGTCGTGGAGTCTAGCAAAGAATCCACTAACGTAGAATTCATTTTAATAATTCATGGTTGCAGATGTGGAATCATTTTTGCTTGGCAACAAGACGTGGAATCATTTGATAAACGGAAAGATGGAATCGTTATATCTGTTTTTCTTGTCTTTTGAATTGCTCTTAAAATAAATAAAAAGGTTATTCAAAAAAAAAATCAGATGAAACAAAACAAAATTTGGGAGAAACGAACGAGGTGGAGAAGGCAACACAACACTGAGGCCCTACCCATGTGGTACGGTTAGCTCAATGGATAAATATCTCATCGATGACTCTTGAGTTGTTGTTATATGGGGTATCGAGTAGACCCATAATTTATGCAAACAAAAATCAAATTTAAAATTAAGACCATAATTTGTGAAGGCAACTACTAATATTATATTATACGACTGCATTGACCGATTAAAATACAGTTGTTTCAATACTATTAGATCCAAAGTATTTTAGTGCTTTATTATATTCTAAAGAAGAGTCATTTGTACTAGGCTGTTACCTACAAATATTTACGAGCAATTAAAAATGGAAATCTAGTTCTGAAAGAAACATGCAAGAAGAGACAAACTTGACCTAATTTATTGAAACCTAACTTAACTCTATCATATATTGAATCTGTCAGAGCCTTAGCTAATAAGATATCGACATTTTTTACTATTCCTAACTGCGACATATTTCGAGAGACAATTATTTCATTAAAGAAATAATAGTATATAGTTACTCCCACAAATAATTTGTGCCGTTGTGGAACTGTCTCTTGGAGACGCGTTAAAGGCAGCGTTAGGAGCGGGACCCATTACGACTGGTGGTGATCAGCGGCTTGACAGATCACGTCATGTGGTCGACCGAAGAATCAACTACGTGGTGGTTGATAAGCTATCTTTCTTTTAGCAATTTGCCTTTGGATAGTAGCGATGCCGTATTATAAATTGTTTTTTTCTCCATTTTCTTTTTTTCTTTTTCTTCTGTCGATATTTGTCTAAAGATGGTTCGTACGGTAGCCTCGGAAGTCAAGCACAGAAAAAAGCAATCACGTGGTGAATAAAACAATCACGTACTATCCAATGCACCTTTGATTAAAACGAGGGAAATTAACGATAATAAACTAACTCATGTGGTTGAAATTTATTCATAACATACATTTAAACTAGGATTTAAGGTTTTATTATGATTTTAATTGTGGTCGAGAAACGTTTTAAAGAATTTCCGATTTTTCTTTTTAACTCGGGATATTAGATTTAACAAAAAAAAAACTCCGGATATTAGTTTTTGGTTTTGCAAGCGGTGACTATGGTCGACATCAAGACGGATCGGTCGATCCGATTATTATTCTTCAATTGGTTTTATGAACTCCTTCAATATATATGTAGTTTTCATGTGGGAATTTGGCAATTGAATTTAACAACGGATTAGCGACGGGTTAACGTCTTAACGACGTTTATTTTATAAAGACATTTGTTTTAAAGTTGAGCAAGGTTCATGCCTTGACAACTGTATATATTTAACCAAGAAAATTAAAAATATTATTGTTGGAAGCATAGCTGAAAAGAGGTTAGTTTAAAGATCATAAAGAGAAGATATTTGGTTTAGGAAATAACAAGTAGAAAGAGCATGGCACAAAAATAATTGGCATGCATGTTTAGCTATGAAAACCACAAATAACATGCTGTTGGAATGTGGCAAAGTAACACAATTACACTTTTATACATCATACATGACACACCGTTTTAAATTCTACTTCGTCATTTTCGTGAACTTTTTTCTTTTGCCGAGGGATATTTTCGTCCGTGTTGGCTGAAAATTCCACTTTCTGAATGGTGGTTTCTTTTATTATCCCCAACAACAATCTTCAGCTATGGCCTTATTTGTAGGTATACCCGAAAAAAACAAAACCATAAGGGCCCAACTTTTCGACCTTAAGATCCTTATTACGGACAATCCTGTTTTGTTTGTCGAAGAATCGCACCAGTAAATTCTAAAGATTCCTTTTCCTTACCCACAAAAAGAACATCCATAAACTCGCTCTACCGATCTCTTTCTCAGCTATGTTTAGATCAGTATATGAATATAGATCTTACATAGAGAACTAATTGATTAAACATATTGCTTCAACAAAATTTTCGTGAAATGTAGGAACCTTTACTTTGTAAGCTCAAGATGTTATTGAAATTGAACCTTTACAAGATGATAAAAAAATTTACGTATCTAATTTCAGTGGATGCCTCACGCAAACCAGATCGTCCAGCTTATTTCCATCCATCTTATACTGTGACACGCCTTTCATTTGGATATAGTGATCCCTAGCTTCCTTTCTTAAGCTCCTAAACGGCATCACTTCCCATTTCTTGTAATTTGACTTCTTCCTGGTCTCACTCATGTCCGGAGATCCCGAGACAGGTCCTTTTGTAGGGTCTGCATCGCCCCACACCTTGCAATTACCGAATTGTCCTGACCCATCCCTCTTCGAACTAGTTGGCTGTTGGCTCCTTTGTAGGCGTAAGGCAGCTGTGTGAGCTCTGCTTATCATTTCACGACTTGGCACACTTGACCAGTCCTCCTTTCTCTCGGATCTCATGGGAGAATGGATCCGTATTACCTGCCAAGCTTGATTTATTCAGAGAGACCACAAAAAGTTTAACGATTAGAGCAAAGTAGAATTATGGTTTTAACAAGTTATCTGTACACCAAGACACTCTAGAAGTTGGTAGTATGCCCTTCCTTGAAGTGGGTTGTGCCCTTTCCTTGGCGTGGAAAAGTAACGCGTCCTACATTGATAATAAAGATACAAAGGAAAAATATGATCAGAATCGTAAGTATCCAACCTCCCAAAGAGCTTTGGAAATATGAGAGATAGCAATATGGATAAAAGTTATTTAAGATACTTGCCACTCTGTGTATCCAGGATCAACAGTGAAACCATATATGTCAACAATATCGCACATGGACAATGCTAGTTCAATGGATTTCATCCCGGTTCCTTTGGCACCTCTGCGTAGGACAATTCCTTGGAAAAGATAAACAGGGTTTGGTATACGCTGTTACAAGATAAATTCAAAGTCGTGTAAGAATTGGGATAAAATCCATGTAAAAGCGACCGCAAGGATTCAGATTTCAGTCTCTTCAATTATGTTATGGATAAACGACCACAGTGGAAGTTGTAAAAACAAAACAAGTAATGATGTAGAAAAAAGAAAGAAAGAAAACGGTAATCATACCTTTATCATTTCATTGAAGTCTCGGTGGGTCACACTTTTTATTATAAGCACTTCATTGTCTGCAGTAAATGATAGTTACAGAAGGTTACATCACAAGGCCAAAGCTGCAATTTGCAATGAGCGCTTGAAGAAAATGAATCACAAGATGCAGCCAGACAGTTTCTCTTTCTAATGTGAGTACTAACCAGACCCATTGAGAATCTTAATCATGTTACGAGCTGCACCACGAACAACTAGTCGGAAATCCCTTTTCACTCCTACGTACTTGGCATACTTCTGCAACATAGTTCAACATGAATATAAGCAATGCCAGCAACAAAAATCAAAATTCAAGAATCAAGACCATGTCGAAGTGTCGGTAAACTCAAAGAAATCAGAGTGTTAGACATATTATTACCTCATTGACAGGAGCTTCATTGTCTCGAAATACAGCATCATGACTGTCAATCTCTTCTCCGAACTCTGTTTTTAACAGATCTCCAGAATTTCCAACAACAGCGCATTTATGAAACTGCCGTGGGTGAAAAGGAGGCTTCGCTGGAAGAATCACATTAAGATGCTCTTCACACAATGTACGATTATAACACTTATCAGCTCCCCTGAAACCCAAAAGATCAAAGAGTTCAACAAGAAAGATCAAACAACACAAGCAAACCATTAGACAAAAACGTTTAGAATCATACAACTGTGCAATTCTCATAGCTGCGTAGTCCAACCACCCATCAGGGCGTACATCGAGGTATTCTCTTGTCAATACTGTAGTCATATTGCGGTACTGCATTACCCAGAAACATTAGAATTGCGAGAAGTTCTAAAACAAGAAAAACTAATCAGAGAAAGAAAGAAGCACAAACCTGCTCCCATAAGAGAACTGCCTCACAAACATTATACTTGAACTCCAATGCTTCAAAAACTTTAAATTGTGCATTGTACTGTCATTGAAAGATAAGAATGCAAGTGTAAAAAACTTGATCACAATAAAACCAATGAAATCTCAAAAAGAAACCAGACAAGTGTAAACATACCCAAGTACTGTTAGTGCCTTCAGGGAACTTGAGGATAAGATTACAGTGATCGATAATATGGGCAGAGAGTCCAAGCCCTCTGTTAGCCTGCAACAACATTATTGTAACTCCCAAACACATCTGATTTATCCAAAATCAAAACTAGTGCGCCATAATAAACCAAAACTGTGGCATCGATCCAAATCCGAAGAATCCATATAGAAAAGTAACAAGTCCAGAATCAAAGAAACTGGGAAAGGAGACAAACCACGCACTGTTGAACGCTGGACTGAAAATCTGACAAGATCTGGATATCTTCCGGCTGAAGATCTAGTTTACGATTATTATCTGCGCGAGAGATGAAGAATCATATTGCTATTCGAACAATTGAAGTGTATATATAATGGAAAGGGAAAGGTACGGCGATAGATGACCTGCGAAGAAGGAAGATTGGATGGTGAAAACGAAAACGGAGAAAACAGCGACGCAGCCGAGAAGTTGAAGAAGCGGAAGTTTGCGGCCAGCTTGGTGAGATCTCATTCTTCAACCATGAAAGAGCGAATCCAATCCAATCCAATCCAAGGGAAGAGTAACGAAGCAGGTGAGTGTGATGATCCAAGAAACTCCAAAACTGATGCCGCCGGAGGATACTCTTAGTACGACGCCGTTTACGAGATCTAAATCCCAAGGACTAAATATGCAAAAAATAAATCCCACGTGACCTTTACTGAAAATACAAAACAAATACATACTTAAGTAACATATTTCTATGTGAATATCTAATTCAATAAATAGAGTTTTTATACATTTACTCGTATATCTAATCTCGCATAACATGTGTTTTTTTCGCTATTGTATACTGTATTTCTATTTTATGTAGATATTTTTCATATGTTTCTAATAAATATATTTTTTTGTAAGAAAAATAAATAAAAAAATAGTGATATATTATTTTAGGTTAAGCATAAATGTTAGCATATACTGTAGCATGTGTACCCTTGGCTTATAAATACTCTTCTTCTTGTTAAGAAATCAAAATCTCTATTATTTTTTTCTTCTTCGAGAAACAAACCTAAAAACAAAAATCTATCATCTATTTCTTTTCTAATACGTGATGCAGTTCTTTTCTCCATACAGAGATAATCAATCACCGATGCATGTAAGCGTCGCGATTAACGTATTTGTGTGAGTTCATCGTCTCAGAATTTCCAAAACTTTGTTCTTTGGTCATAAGTAATTCTATAGAGCAAACATAATAATACAACCAAGGGAAATCTAACTCTAAGTCGAAGAAGAAAGCAAGAGTTGAGCAGTCTTGTGCTCATTTTCGACGAATGGATGATCATCCGCGATACAATCATTTTCACAAGTTTGATGGTTACTCAACATTAACGAGCCGTCTCGTCCGTTGTTCGTTTCAGAATGTATGACAAAACTCGAGTTTCCAAATCCTGTGATCCGACCAATGCTTTGCTTACGGTTTCTTTCTCGCTCATCTTTAAGAAACATGTCGTCTTCAAGCAATCTTAGTACTTTCTCGGCTATGTTTCGAACCTTTAGACCACAATCGAACCCTCTCTCATCAATCCACTCCATCTTTATAGCATCTTCAATAATAGCTCTCTCATGTTGAAACTCACTGAATACACTTAGTGGGCCATTGAGCAACAAGTGGTTCAACATTGACAACGTGTTGCACATGCCGCGCCATTCCTTTCTATCAAACACTACCATTCTACAAAAAAAAATTACCAATCAATAAATTATATAGACACTAAACAGTAATCTGATTCTTGACTATTATGATGAATTACTATAAAATTTTCGGGATTTTTGATGCTTAAATGGTAATTTTATTGCCGTCAAAAAAAAATATGGTGATTTTTATTTTTGGTGTAGTATTGTGTTGATGAAATCATTGATGGTTCTGTGAATCTGTGATATTTATTTCTAAGTTGTTTTGCTTATATAACAGTGAGGCAAAATAACCTTTGACGTAGAATCTTCACGATTCTTTGGAATTGATCAACCTCAAAAGAAACTCTTGTTATGGCCGCCATGGAGCGTGAGTCTATGGATGAGTGATCGCTGCCCGTAACTTCTTCTGTCAATCTTCACATTAGACAGTTTATATTTCAACTCAATTAGTACAAGAGAGAGAGAGATATGCTAAAAATACCACAAAAACAAGTTTTGATTGCAAAAACACTTGATAATACTTGTAAAGGTTTCTAAAATATGAGAGATTTAGGTTTAGCAGGAAATAGGTTTATAACTTTAGTAAAGTTTACTCACAGTTCTTCTGCAGTAACATCGGTTACAGCAAGACGAGCAGTCTTGATCTTTTCCTTGATGAAGAAAGAAGCTTGCTTCTTCAATTCATGTAACACCGGATTCTGCATAAGCTTAGACATTCTGCTCGATCAATAAGCATCTATATAGATCATTCTCCTGTCTTCAATATATATTGGAGTACCTTATCAGAATTGTAGTACGTAAGAAGAACAACAACTCCACTATACCTAGAACAAAAAAAAGATCACCCACTCTTTGAACGTCAAAGGTGTAAATTAATAAACAATGGAAGAGATCAAGAGAGCAAGAAGAGACAAGAAACGGAGATTGAGAAACGGATGCTTTTATCTTTTAGTTTTCTGTTGCCTTCTTCGATTTATCTTCTAGATGATGTCATCTTTAAGTCTATAACTATTTCTTTCTCAAATATTTTACAACCTACGTGAAAAAATTCTTGATTAAGCTATTTTAAGATTATAAATTTATTCCGAAAACGGTTGAGGAATTTTTCATCGCGCGGATTTGGTCTTAAACGAATTAGTATTGATTCAAATGAAACGATTGATTGAAAACCTAGATAACGTTGTTGAGATATGATCAACTTGTAATTCTATAATTATATTCCATGAAATAAGGAAACATTCTTACTTTAGACAAAAAAACAAAAACAAAAAGGAAACATTCTTACTTGTGCAATTGCAGCAAATGAAAAATGAAATTTGTGAACCAAGTTAAATAAAGCATCTTTAGATGCACTAAGGGCATCTCCAACCCACCCACATCTATAGAGGTGTTAAGATATTATTGTACAAGTAATGAAGACTTCTTTAAGAAATTAGGCTATTAACAATTAGACTCTATCATCAACCACTAAACCATCACATTAGTTTACTTTTTTACCTTTTCCTTCGGTTTAGTCTAAAGTCAAACGTCATTTTTTTCTTGGTGCGAGTATGGTTAGCCTCGTAGATGATATAACCATCATAACTTACTATATCGTTAAAATCGAATATAGTTTTTGTTCATATATTATATGCAATGTAATTGCTAATGATAGAATTTTTTATGATTAGATTGAATAATTATTATGATGTGGGTCAGCCCAAAAGCCCACAGAAAAGGAGTATTAATGGAAAACATGTGAATAGTTTCTTCTTCCCCTTTTCTCAAACTAAAGGATAAAAAAGCTTTCTTTTTCTCTCTCTCTATCATCTCTGTCAAATTCAAAATTCGAGTATTCGAAAAATCCAGCTCCAAAATCGTTGATTAGCAGCGACTAAAACCCAAAGTTTCCTCCAATTTTAACGAATTACTTCGTGGGTCAATCTCATAATCTGGGAACACTCTTTCGGTTTTGATTTTGTTGGCAGCATCTATTCTAAGCGAAATGATGGGAAGTAAAAGAGAAGAAGAGAGGAACGAGAAGATTATTCGTGGGCTTATGAAGCTTCCACCGAATCGTCGTTGTATCAACTGCAATAGCCTTGTAATTTTATCTAACTCTCTCTCCCTTTTACCAATTTTTGTCTTCCTTCAAAGGCTTAATTTGTTCTCTAAATTGTTCCTGTGAGTGTATCAACTGAGTTTTGAACTGATGGGTTTCAGCTTCTGTGATTATGATTTCTATAATCTTGTGAAAGATATGTTTTTTTTGGGGGGCTTGTGTTTGTCTAGAAAATGTTTTGATTTATGTCCTTCGATGGGTTCTATCAGTGAAGTTAATCTGCAAAGCCAAGTAATTTGTTTATTTCCAGATATAGAAATGGAAAGAGAAGCTCGCAAAGCTACAATTTTTCGTTCATTTGTGTGAATTTGGATTTAATTCCATTCTGGCTATATTATAGTAAGACTTGCAAATGATGCAGGGCCCTCAATATGTTTGCACAACTTTCTGGACCTTCGTATGCATGGCTTGTAGCGGGATACAGTGAGTACCTTCCCCTTCCTATATACTTTCTTTGCAACTATTCCTGACCTCTCTTGTGTTCCTTCCTTGTCAGTATCGTACGCTGGTTTGTGTTACCTTTTCTCTTTCCATGATTTACTTTATCATCTTACATCTTACATTTACAGTTAAGTTATATGTAATTTGTAAAGTAGGAATAAGTAACCTTTTTGTTAACGGTTTCCTATGTTCATCCCACGATTAAGTTTTCTGCTATATTGTAAGCTATCGAGTCTAAATTAGTTTAAATATTTGTAGACAGGACTCATTGTGATCCCCCAGAAGCATGGCTAATGCATTGTCTTACAAAATATACATTTATATCTAGTGTTTGATTGTTTTTGTGGGCTTTAGTTTTTGTTTCATGCACCTGATTTCGTCGACAGATTGTGTGAGCTGATTTTTTTGGCATCATTGTATTTGGTGGCTGACTTATACCTTTTATTTTATTACTCTTGTACTGATATAACAGAATTCTCAATCTATTCAGTGGATCCCTTTTTATTTATGTCTCTTGTCTTGATTTGGTAAATTTTGGTGCAACTGTTATACGAGACTTGTTATCATTGAAAAGGAAATATAGGCTTATGTGAAATGAGCAGCTGTAATCTTTCTTCGCGTTATTTTTAGGTATATTCGGAAGTATTTCTTTCTCCAGCTGTGCATCGTTTCATATGCGGTTATAGGGTTCTTTTGATGCATATTTAAGTATAGGGAGGTGCAGTGTGCATTTTATTTATTACGATTTCCTGTTTCCTAGCTAAGTTACACTGCCTTGATGTAGTGAATATGTTCCTACCTTTTCTTTTTCTCTTAGTTTCAGTTTTTCATGGTTTATTTTATTTTGATGACCTGCAGCCGCGAATTCACTCATCGTGTGAAATCTGTGTCAATGTCAAAGTTTACTTCTAAAGAAGTTGAAGTACTTCAAAATGGTGGTAATCAGGTAGTATTGATGCTAAAGTTTCAATTTTCTAAATTTTCCTTAGATAGATGTTTCCGTCTGTAGCTTATGAGAGTTTTCTATTTCAGCGCGCCCGAGAAATATATTTGAAAAACTGGGACCACCAACGACAGAGGCTTCCAGAAAACAGGTTTAAATAATTAGTTTTCCTTGGTGTTCATGTTTGAGCAGCCAGAAACATTGCTTTTTTGAAAAAAGAAAAAATATGATCTGTTTAAAATCCATGATATGTTGTTGTTGTTCTTTGGCAGTAATGCTGAGAGAGTTCGCGAATTTATCAAAAATGTGTATGTGCAAAAGAAATATGCAGGCGCAAATGATGCGGACAAGCCTTCGAAAGATAGTCAGGCAAGATTATCTTGTTTCTTTTATGCCATCTTTCTAAATTTGACTCATATTTTGCTGCAATATTTAGGATAAAATCTTATATCCAAAGCAGCAATGTATTTGAGTGAAATTTTCCGTCTAAGTGTGTTCTATTGGTAGTACTTTTCTTTTTCTTTAGGATTTATTTTATACTTGAACTTTCTAATCTAACAATACAATATTATGGGTTTTAAGATGATCAATGTTGCTCTGAAGCTCAAGGTAGTCATATAGGTCTTCTAGTGTCTGATACTTATTATTTCTTTTGACTTGCTCTAAATTCAACCATGTGCATGCATGCATGGAACACTTATTTATTTTTCATTTTCCCTGTAATGCAATGGACAGGACCATGTAAGTTCTGAAGATATGACACGACGGGCCAACTCCTATCATTCTTACTCCCAAAGCCCTCCTTACGATTATCAGTATGAAGAGCGCCGTTATGGGAAAATACCCTTGGGATTTACCGGCAAGTCTGCTTCAGTGAAAGGTCTTCATGCAAAAGCCTCTAGTTTTGTATACAGCCCCGGACGTTTTAGTGATCATATGTTTGAAGACCAATTCTCAAATGAGGACTCAGCTCCAAGGGCTTCAGATTATTCTGTTTCGAGTGCAGGAGATCCGTTCAGGTCTGATATACAGTCACCAAATTTTCAGCAGGAAGCTGAATTTCGTAGTCCCCAGTTTCAGCATTCAAATGCCCCTCCAAGTGAAAACTTATTTCCAGGCAGGCAACATCAGGTAATAATACCCACATCCTCTAGGAATCTTGTTTGTATCTGGGCTAAGAGTTTTTTTGTTACAATTGTAAATCACCTCCTGGTGGAAAAAGTGAGTTTACCGATGTTCCAATTTCTTCGTTCAGAGAACTACATCTTCTGGGAGTGTCAGATCAGTTGACAGTAATTTCATGTCTATCAAGTCATATACTTCGGGTGGTTTAGGGGAAGCCGTATCTGAAAGTCGTCAAAATACAGGAAGCCAGCAAGGTAAAACATCTAATCATGTTCCTTTAGTAGCAGAGTCGACAAAGGCTCCTATAGATTTGTTTCAGTTGCCAGGAGCGCCAGTGGCTCAATCTGTCGATACATTTCAACCTTCAATAGCACCCCGATCTCCACCTGTGAATCTTCAACAAGCTCCACAGACATACTCATTTACCCCGGCAAATTCGTTTGCTGGAAATTTGGGTCAGCAACCCACTTCAAGACCATCAGAATTGTCTGCGCCTAAGAACGAAGGTTGGGCTTCTTTTGACAATCCCATGCCTGCTGCAAAATCTACAAACGTTATTACCTCCCCTGGAGATTTCCAGTTGGAACTGAAAATTGAAGAGATTCTACAGCCTAGCACAAGCATGCAATTGCCACCCTATCCATCAACTGTGGACCAGCATGCTTTGTCGATACCAAGTCCATGGCAGGAAGATCTCTCGAATGTTCTAAAAGATGTTGTCGATAACCCGGTGAGTCTTAAGTCTTTGCTCTGTCTTTTCAATTATATTATCGCGGGTGCAGCATGAGTAAATAAAAAGGAAAATGTTTCATGTGCCACCATCTCATCCTTGCATTGACTATGATACTTCTTTCATTCATGAAAATTGTGATGATCCTGTACATGTTGGGCTCGGCAAACAGGCTGGTCTCATGTTTTATGGAATTTATTGGCCAAGCTGTAATCTGACAAACTAAATACTGTAGTTACTTATGTCTGAAATAACGGCATGATTCCACAATCAAGATTAGCATTCATACTTGGGATGTAATGAACTAACTCCTACCCAACCTGTTTTTAGCAGCCGTGGAATGCCTTTCCCGACTCTATTGAGGCCAATCCTTTGGACAGCAGTAGGAATATTCACCAACAGGTAGATGGAGCAAGTACTTCGTCATATAACACTGATCACCAGCATTTGGAATCACAAGTTTTAGAGGTTGTTGCATTTTCCCTTATCACGTCAGTGTATTTTGGATGAATCTCTTTGTTGATTCCTCTGTGATGATGTCAAGTCACAGGAATTAAGCAATGATGGCACCCAAACAACCAGAATCCCTGCTGGCTCTTCTGCTTTTGGTTTTCCAGGAAATATTGGCATGGCACCATCATACTCGGTACTCCCCTCTTATGGTTTCAGTTATGCTTTGCAGTTTTCCCTTATATCCTTATCGACCTCCCTCCTTTTAACTTGCCTATCCATTATCTAGTCTTTGATCGATTGAGATCTTTATTCGCAGGAAGAAGCTTGGCAGCATGTAAATGAACAAAAGTCAGCTAATCCATTTGATCTCCCCTATGATTCTGAGTTCGACTCAAATGACATGGTATGTAGAGCCTTGTTCATGCATTTGTCTTACAATCAAATCAGATCTCACACCATCATTTGTATGCAATGGTGTAATGTTGTAGAAACTAGAGAATCTAAAATATCTAAGTTGGGTGACGACTTCAAATCTTGTTCAGTGGAATTATCATGTTCTTTTTGAGAGATAGTATATCATATGGATTTGATAGGAAAAGAACATTTTCCTTTCTCAATTATCCAAATCAAAGAAGCTAGGCAGGAAATCTAGAGAATCCCTTACTTTCCCAAGCTCAGTATCTATCCAAAAGACCCTATCTGTTTTTCTCATTCTATTTTTGATTCTGCATTTTGTCTGATCTTTTTCCTGTTAATTTTTCTTCGATGTTTTTAGGATATCCTCGTAATATAGTTCATGTGGAGCTCATCTTAACCTAGACTTTCGATAAGCATATTTGCAAACTGTCTATGTCATTCAATGGTTCATTTGATAAAACACAACATAGGTCGTGCAAGATTACAAGTGAATTTCTGAATACATCACTAAAAGCCTTTTTTTTAAATTCTATATTTGACTTTGTCGTGGTTGTAATTAATGCCAGTTCTTGGACATGAGTTCGTTACAAGGGGCACTGCCCGATATCCAGACACCACAAGCCTTCCTTAATGGTGTATCACAACCGTGGCTCGCTGCAGATTCTGTACCCTCGTACTTACCTGCTCCAGCAGTCGCACAAGGTGATATTAATTATGTGCTATGAAGTATACTCCTTTCTTTTTATTAGTTCCCTACAGGAAATTTATCACCTTACTATGTTGCATGAAATATCAATTCACAAGTCCGATGTTCGCCCCCTTCAAAGTGTAGCTATTAAAAAATTCCGTCTTGTCAAAGTTTGAGTTGAAAATGTTCTCATGAAAGAAAGTAAATATTTATGGTTGTGCACACTACATATATCTGATACTCTCTCTGGCTGACTATTAGGAACCTATCCTTGTAACCTTATAGGCCTTGTACGTTATCTAATTCTATGATTTTTTTTGCTGCAGGTGGCTTAGCATACATGGCAGGGCAAGCATCAACGTAAGTTTCAAAATGTGATAATGTAATCTTTAAGATATGATGGTATTTGCATATGATTACTGCGATGCTTTTGAGTGAAAAATCCAAAAAGTGGTATGTTCGTTTGTTTGATAATGTGATAGATCCTTTGGTTACATTTTTGAACGCATAGCGAGAATTATCCTCAAAGAATGATTTAGTGAGAAGATATTTTGTTTCTACGGAGGAGCTTATCTTTTTGGCTTATTACATGGATGTAGGAATTCAGCAGCACAAGGCCCTGTTGCATTTACTGGAGGCAATCCATTTGCTTAGACACACCTCGGTCTTCTTCATCTTCTTCTTCACTTATGCCTAGATGCTTCATCTTTGGATTCATCTTCATTTAGTGCCTTCCATATTTTTTTAAAAAAAAGAAGAAACCAGCCTTATTGTGCAATGTGTTTATTTCTTTGTTCGGAACCGACTTGAGCTGTATGTACCTTTGATTTGAGTGTATTTGCAAGTGGACATGACTGTCATGATTAATAATAAGTCGGACTCAACCAAAAAGCAAAGAGATACGAAACAAGCAGGTGCAACTCATAAACATGAATGCAACTTGACTTAGCTTTGATGTCTTGTGATCGAGAAGTTGGAATCTCTCTTTTTTCGGAATTCATTTTTCTGCGTTCAGAAAACTACGTCATCCTGGGAGTTTCTGAAAATGGTCAAAATACAAGAAGCCAGCAATATGAAATATCTAGTCATGCATGTATCTTTAGTAGCAGAGTTAGCAAAGGCTCCACCAAATGGTTCACTTTTGTTATATGCAAGAAGAGACGATTGGTGGTGGAATAACAATAATATGTTTGTAATCTTTTTTTCTTTGTCAACATTTATAAGTATAATAACAAATTGTATTCATTAGTAATAAATATTCCTTTGATTTATGGGATAGATATATAAAGTTGACAAAAAAATAAAGGATTGATAGATAAAATTTAGCAAGGACGACTGCAATTGCACACACGTTGGGGAGGTAATGAAGGTGATATTTGAGTTGCATCAGTACATTGGCAAAGATCATATCTAAATCTCTTGTTTTTGAAATCGCCTAAGCAAGCCTTGTTCCCATCATTTCCGCATTTTCCAGTGAACATTTGATTTAGGTGACACCTCTTGTTCGCACCTTCTACGTCTTTTGTTTTGTTTCAACAACAACGACAAACATATTTTTTTATTTTGTAGTTAACAACGACAATTTAAATAAACTAATTGATAATGCAACCGAATTGAAGTTAATTTGATATATAATTCTATATCTATACAAGTGATGAATCAAAACTAATATGTTATTACCTTGAATATAGCTCACGACAAGAAACATGAAAACACAAGAAACCATCAGTAAAATAGCAGATTTCATCATTCAAAGGCTGTTTGAGATTGTCTACTCTGTCTTAAACTCGTCAAAACTTATAACATTCGTAGTAAAAATATACACAACACAAGGTAAGAATAGTAATTTTCCATTAAATTATATATAAAAAAAAAGAAGAAAAGAGAAAGGTGGAGCTAAGTCAACGAGATCAACGCGATCGTTCATTTATTTTAGAATATTCTTCTATATCTTTCAATATTTAATATTTTGTTTTTTTACTAATGTTGGAAATTCCTTTTTTTTTTATATATCTTAGCAGTTTTATTTGTCCCCACAGAATATTGCTCAACACTCATATTTGCTTCACTTGAACATCACAAGGTGAAATACATGGATAAAGCAGCATAATCAGGATTTCATTTACTTGGTCCACTAGAATTTTGGGTTAATCAGAACATCATCAAGTTTGTTGTCACCCCAACAACAAAGGGCTCCATCAATAGTCGCGTCAAGAAGTAAAAAACAACACCCAACATGATGGATATGGGAAGGGCAGGCAGAGCTCGGTTGTACACAGATAACAAAATAAGAGTGCACCCAAGTCCGGAGATGATCGCAAGGTAACAGGCATACACAGTCATCAGATCATACATTGCTGCCCTACCAACAAGAACACTGTAGAAAATAAAGTCTCCAAGACCAAGTTTTATGCCTCTATTTGAAATGTCCACAACGTTATCCGACTCCTCCAAACCTCTTGCTTCTTCCCTATTATCTCCCCAACCCATCAACTCAACTAGTGGAGACATTTCTTCATCCATAACACTTTCTCTGTCTTCCATATTTCCTCTGGTTCCTACTGAGGTTGAGTGCTCTGACGCACTGGGACTTCCAACTAGAGGTGACCTCTCAAGTCCACCTCTGCTTCCGTTACCAATACCATCATCTACATTGTCTATATCCCTCACCGCAATAGCATTATAATCCATATTATGAGAATTTTCCCTTCCAAGTTGGTTTACATCATGATTCCGAACTGCTTGCAGCTCAACTGATCCAGAATCTGAAACCCCCCCACCACCAACCAAAGCCCTTAAACTCGAGCCACGGTTTCTCCTTTGGTTGCCTGATGAAACAGTCGGCCTAGCTTCATAAACCATAGCAGGAAGTTCCTCATCGCGGCTCGAAGCCAGCTCTACCAACAACTTAAGTGGCCCACCAGGTGCCAAAACAGCAACCAAGTCATACAAAGCTAAAGCCACCAAGATAAACCATGTAGTCCACTCAGGTAACTTAGTGAACCAAGCTGCAACAACTATCCCCATAACAACCATATAACACTGTCTAAGCACAATTGGTATCCCACCAGCAAACACAGACAAAGTCCCCAAGATCGTGAAATTGAAAAGCAATATGAAGCAGGTGATGGAATCAACAGGAATTGAGAAATGCTGGATTATCGATAGGAAAATTGCACCTCCCATCGTACCTGAGATAAAGAATCAACAATGAATTCGAGTAAACCCTAAGAAGAAGAAGAAGAAGAAGAAGAAGAAGAAGAAGAAGTGAATGAGGAAACAAAAATTGGTACCTAAGACAAAGAAGGCAGAGAAACGCATGTAATGCTTAAGGAAATTGGTGAAGTTATAGTAGAAGAGGAGAACAAGGATGAAAGTGACGGCGGCAATGAGGACGACGAAGACGATGGCGTTGGCGAGACTACCTTCGAGCTTGACGGTGGTGGAGTCGGAGGGATTCTCGATGTAAATGAGGTTAGCGGCGCTACGGATCTGAGGGTCAGAAGTGACAGAGAGAGAGTAGGTGAGAAGGACGACGAGGAACATGCAGATGGAGACGGGAGCCATCACGCCGATAATCTCAACTCCGAGGGAATCGAGGATACTAGACTCCATCGTTATCGATTTCGGTGGATTTTTTGGCTTACGCCATTTTTGGGAGTTCTAGAGGAAGAAGACGAGAGGAGAGAGGTACTTCTGAGTCTTCTTCTGACCAGCAGCTCGTCTATGCCAATATTTTATTTTGTTTGTGTCGACCTACGATATATCATTTAAAGCCCAAAAGGGCAAATAACGGTACAACAATAACAGCCCATTAGGCCCAATAACTACAAACAAAGCTACTTTTTTAAAAGTATATCTATTTAATATATTAAAAATAAAATTCGGTTTCGGGATCAAATGTTTCGATTTTCAGGTCGGACCGGAGTGGATTAAACTGGATTTAAAACCAGGATTTTGCCTTTGGCGTAACCTTTCGAAGAGGAATGTCTGCAAACGAGATACCCGACGAGCTATGGAGAAAGATCCTAGAGATTGGCGTAAAGTCTTCGACTTTCTCGTACAAAGATCTTTGCTGCATCTCTATCTCCTCTCGCCGTCTCTTCCGATTGTCCTGCGATGATTCCCTCTGGGATCTTCTGCTCGTCCATGATTTCCCTAACCACATCGTCTCTGCTTCTTCTTCTTCTGAATCTCCCACCAAGTTTATCTACATGACTAGGTAACCTTGTTTGATTGAAATTTGTGCTTTCTGAGATTTCTTCTGTTGTTAGTGTGAGTATTTAAGCTCCTATGGATGTGGTTGATAGGTTTGAGAGGGAGAAGGAGAGGAAATTAGCTGCCCATAGAAGAGCTTTACTCAGGAAGGAGAGTGAAATTTCTGAATGGGGCCGGAGGATTCGTGAATTGGAGGCACGATTGTCCGACGAGGCTGAGAGACTACAGTCTTCTTCTCTGCAATTTTCAGATTTGCTGAAAGTGAGGTAGTCCCCAACCTGGTGAACATTTTGTCAGATTTCAGAAAGTTTCGTTTTTTAAAGTCGTTATAGCTCTCTGTCTATGGCTACGAATAGCAATTATAAAGGAGATTGCTTGTTCAGTTGTGACAGTTTAGAAAGATGATTCTTTGTTGATCAAGTGAAATGAGATTGGTCCTACTGTTCTTGCCTCATGCATCCTTCTCATGTAATTTTTTAATGGCTTTCTCAGGCAAGCATCAGTAGCTTTGAACGTTTGGCAGCCGGAGGTAGTACGTGGTAGACAAAAGCAAATGGTTGAGCAAAACGCTGTTCCTGTTGAGGGTCGATTGCGTGCACTTGAGATGGAGATGAAGTTATGCAAGCAGCAAATCATGGGTTTGAATAGGGCACTTGTGAGTCTTAGTTAGGGAATTCCAATCATGTTCCACACTTCCACTGGTTGACTTTTTAGGTCTCTTAAATTGTTATCTCTGTAATTGCAGAGGGAGGTAAAACACCGATATGACATAGCAATAAAAGAGCTAGAATCCATGAAGTATCATCCTTTACGAGATTACAAGTCGATACGTAATGGAGACCAAGGAAGTAATGGCAAGACGAAAAAGTTGAAAACTAGCATCAACTATAGTGGAGACCAAGTAAGTAATGGCAAGAGGAGGAAGTTGAAAACAAGCATTGATTGTAAGTTTATGAACATTTCTCACTTTTCTTCATGTAGTAGTGTTACCGAAAAATTCTATTCTTACTCTCCAAAAATTATACATGAGTATATTCCTGAAAATCTGCTTGTTCTTTGAAGTGTGAGACAATGCAATGTAGAAGAGTTTTATGCCGATATGGACTTGTCCGAAACTATGACGTGGGATGTTTAATGTTTGAAGTTATAGATTTACATTGTTGATCTTTGTTATCTTAGTTGTGTTATCGATTGTGGGTTTTTAATATACTTATGAACACTTGTTATCTTGATTCCGCAAAAGCAGTTCCAGCAAAACCCAGAAACACGGAGAAGCTGTTCCAGTCAGAATCAGAATGATGGTTGGCTGTTCCAGTCAGAATCAGAATGATGGTTGGCTGCTCCATTCCACAGAGAGATTGAATACTTGAGAGTTGTTGTTGTTGTATTGTTTGTAATATTTCCAATTAGATTTGCAGAAGAAAGCTGAAATTTTGTCACATAATGTGGTCGATATAGAATTCTGTAAGTTTGGAATATCATGAATAAAGATGTATTTGTTTAAAAGGTATAAAACTCCTTGGTTCTTTGGCATGTCTGGGTCAAATCAAGACTCTGTTCTGCTTTACTGTTCCCATTGGACCTTTTTTTGTACTCGGATTTTCCAGTTTTGGTTTATAGTTTTTTACTAGTCTTTTCATGAATGTGATGATGATATGGAAGAATGCTCCTAATAAGGAATGGTTTCATGATCATCATTGAACTCTAGAGAAAACGATTATAGATACTAACTCATGGCTAAATGGTTTCTTAATCTGGTTTTCGTTGCATTGAATCATAGTCGGTTCGGAATCTCCCGCTCGAAAACTGCCTGGAATCTAGATGGAGGATTTACGGATATAGACATCTGTTGTCAATCGGGTAATTATGTTTTTACTATTAAAAAAAAAGTTACCCTATTAGCCGCGTACAGAAATTCTTCAGCGTGTGGGTCCCGATGGCGACGTGTCACAATTACCTTTTGCTTAATCTTAATTGGATAATTTTAACAAAAAGGTCAAAACAGTGGCATAGTCGTAAATCCTGTAAATTTGGTCCCTCCCTTTTTTAACTCGCCGGCTAAGTTTCCGTCACTCCCACCACTTTTTTGATTGACCAAAGGAAGAAGAAGAAGAAGAAGAAGAATCTGAAGAGAGCGATGAAGCATATTTTCAAGAAGCTACACAGAGGTGGGAATCAAGAGCAGCAGAATCGAACCAACGATGCAGCTCCTCCATCGGATCAAAATCGGATTCACGTTTCTGCTAATCCTCCTCAAGCAACCCCTTCGTCAGTCACTGAGACGCTTCCGGTGGCCGGAGCTACTTCTTCTATGGCCTCTCCTGCTCCAACCGCTGCTTCGAACCGTGCGGATTACATGTCTTCTGAGGAGGAGTATCAAGTGCAGTTAGCCCTAGCGATCAGTGCTTCGAATTCGCAGTCCAGTGAGGATCCGGAGAAGCATCAGATCCGAGCGGCGACGCTTCTGAGCTTAGGAAGCCATCAACGGATGGATTCAAGGAGGGATTCATCGGAGGTGGTAGCCCAGAGGTTATCGAGACAGTACTGGGTAAGTTTTCTCTTTTTATATCTAGGGAAATGCTGGATTCTCTCTTTGTGTTTATCGACTCTTGGGTCATAATGACTTCAAGGTACGCCGAGCTTGATAAGAGCCGAATTTAGCATGTCATGATTGTTGGGATTCTTATTAGCTAATTGAATTTCATTACTTCTTTACTGATCCATATGCCAAGTAAATTTCTTTCTGGTGATTTTTTTGGTTGTTGTTGCACCTGCTTGGTTTTATACAGCTTTGTTTCCTCTCTGACGATTCAGCCAAAGCTTTTATAGAAAGTTTTGCCGTTTTTACACTGCCTACATGATTTTACATGAATAATAACTTGTAGTAAACTATTTCTAGGAATATGGCGTGCTTGACTATGAGGAGAAAGTTGTCGATAGTTTCTACGACGTATACAGTCTATCCACAGACTCCGCAAAGCAGGGAGAAATGCCATCGCTGGAAGATCTTGAAAGCAATCATGGCACACCTGGCTTTGAAGCTGTAGTTGTAAATCGACCTATTGATTCTTCCCTGCATGAGTTGCTAGAAATCGCAGAGTGTATTGCACTGGGTTGTTCTACTACCAGTGTTAGTGTGTTGGTACAGAGGCTGGCTGAGCTTGTCACCGAGCATATGGGTGGATCTGCGGAAGATTCCAGTATAGTATTGGCAAGGTGGACTGAAAAAAGCAGCGAGTTCAAGGCAGCATTGAATACTTGCGTATTCCCTATTGGATTTGTAAAGATTGGTATCTCAAGGCATCGTGCTCTGCTTTTCAAGGTATATTCTCAAACCCTCTTCCTAGATTTAGTCTCTTGTCTTATCCTACTTGTGGCAAGTCATGAAATCGTTGAATGATTGGACCAGCTAGTAAAAAGAAGGAAACATGAAATCTCATATGTTAAGGATGATTGAACAAATGACTTGTGCTGTTTTCGCAGAATCAGATGCTTTGCTGCTTGTACTCATAAATCTTGTTTGATTTTGAAAACTGATCCGTGGGCAGTTTACTTCTCCCAATGTAGGTTTTGGCAGATAGTGTCAGGTTACCTTGTAGGTTGGTAAAAGGTAGCCACTACACAGGCAATGAGGATGATGCTGTGAACACGATAAGACTGGAAGATGAAAGGTGTTTTTGTTTATCTTTTTCACTATGATTCCATTATTTTCTTTTTTCTTTTTACGAAAATGTAACATATCTCCCCTTCTTTCAGAGAGTACTTGGTTGATCTTATGACAGATCCTGGGACGCTTATACCCGCTGATTTTGCAAGTGCTAGTAATAACACCGTTGAGCCATGTAACTCAAATGGAAACAAATTTCCTACAGCTCAGTTTTCAAATGACGTGCCAAAGCTCTCAGAAGGTGAAGGAAGTAGTCACAGTTCTATGGCCAACTATAGTTCTTCTTTGGATAGAAGGACAGAGGCTGAAAGGACAGATTCTTCATACCCAAAGGTGGGACCACTTCGGAACATAGACTATAGTTCTCCTTCTAGCGTAACTAGTTCTACTCAGTTGGAGAACAATTCCTCAACAGCAATTGGAAAGGGGAGTCGAGGAGCCATAATTGAATGTTCAAGAACAAACATGAATATAGTTCCTTACAATCAGAACAGTGAGGAAGACCCAAAAAACCTTTTCGCAGACCTTAATCCATTTCAAAATAAGGGAGCTGACAAGCTGTATATGCCCACTAAATCAGGTTTGAATAACGTTGATGATTTTCATCAACAGAAAAATAATCCTCTGGTTGGTAGATCACCTGCGCCAATGATGTGGAAGAATTACAGTTGCAATGAAGCCCCAAAGAGAAAGGAGAATAGTTATATAGAAAATCTTCTCCCGAAACTCCACCGTGATCCTCGTTATGGAAACACTCAATCCTCATATGCTACCTCAAGCTCCAATGGAGCTATTTCCTCAAATGTGCATGGCAGAGACAATGTGACATTTGTGTCACCGGTTGCTGTACCATCATCCTTCACATCCACTGAAAATCAGTTTAGACCAAGTATAGTGGAGGATATGAACAGAAACACCAACAATGAACTAGATCTTCAGCCTCATACTGCTGCTGTGGTACATGGACAACAGAATGATGAATCTCACATCCATGATCACAGAAAGTACACAAGTGATGACATATCCACTGGCTGTGATCCGAGGCTTAAGGATCACGAAAGTACAAGTTCATCTCTTGATTCTACATCCTACCGGAATGATCCTCAAGTTCTTGATGATGCAGATGTTGGTGAATGTGAAATTCCTTGGAATGATCTCGTTATTGCGGAGAGAATAGGATTAGGTAATGTGGCCTGCAGTTTATTTGTTTACGTGTTTGAAAGATTTAACTAGTTAGTATCTATTTTCTTTTCTATTTTGGACGGCAGCTAATTATTATCTAGTGGGAGCACAATTTTATAGCATAGCCCCTTTTTTACGATCTACAGTTGCTTATTACAAGGGATAGCTGTGCAATAAACTTTAGGTAGCATATAGCTTTTGGAGATCATATGTCCTAATGCTTATCTTGTTTTGGTTAGGGTCCTATGGAGAGGTCTATCATGCTGACTGGCATGGCACGGTTAGTTTTTCAGAACCTTACATTTGATTTCATTAGAGCTATTGTAGCAACTTGTATCTGTTATTCTCTTCCAGAACTTGCTCCGCTTTAGTTGCGTTCACATTTTTTAGGGCTTCAATTGTGTCAAGGAGCATGTATCTGGCGGTTATCTGGAACTTCAAACATTATTAACCTGTCAAATTTGTTAATGAGTGCAAAGAGATAAAATGCAGCGCTTAAATGCATGTTTTGTCATTAAATATTCAAAGCAGTGTTTGTGTTCTTAAAGTGAAACAGTTTTAAAAAGCACTTTTATATACGCTTGTTTCAGTCACTAGCCACAAAAATGCATTAGTGCCCTCCATGGTATTGTCTCACATTCTCTCATCAATATTAGCTGTTGTCTTTTTAGTTTATTTAGTGATAGATTATTTTTGGTGATTTAAACTAGCCTTCTGTGTCTGCCCGTGCTGTTTATCTTCACAGAAGTGGAAGGTTTCAAGTTTATATTTCTGCATTTTTGTTATGATTGGATTTAGGAAGTTGCTGTCAAGAAATTTTTGGACCAGGACTTCTCAGGTGCTGCTTTAGCCGAGTTCAGAAGCGAAGTAAGCCATAAGTTCACTTGCGTTTATTTACTAGTATACTTAGCTACCCATTTATTTTTTTGGTTGAACCCAATGGCTTACGTTGCAGCTTATTTGCTTGCCTTTGAATTCCCACTCTATTAATATTTCCCTATCTGAAGGTACGGATTATGCGAAGATTGCGTCATCCAAATGTTGTATTCTTCCTTGGGGCTGTTACTCGTCCTCCAAATCTTTCCATCGTCACAGAGTTTCTGCCTAGGTTTGTCCCATCTTCTTCTTGTGAAAGTTAATTGCATATGAGATTTTTGAGTCCTAAAAGATTCTAATGTTTTTTTGCTGTTTTATTATAGAGGAAGCTTGTATCGAATCCTTCATCGGCCCAAATCTCACATTGACGAGCGGCGCCGGATTAAAATGGCCCTTGACGTGGTAGAAAAATAGATTCATATATCAACTTCCATGTCCCCCAGGCTTATTTCTTCAGAATAGTCACTAAATTCCAGACTATTGTTACTTTCAGGCAATGGGGATGAACTGCTTACACACCAGTACACCGACAATTGTTCATCGTGATCTCAAAACACCAAACCTTTTGGTTGATAACAACTGGAATGTTAAGGTAGGAAGACTTTTTTCTTAAGTTGTCCAACGAATATACTTGTTTACTCTAATGGTAAATAAATAGATTTTGTTTTTATCTTACTAACCTTGTAGGTCGGTGATTTTGGGTTGTCTCGCTTAAAGCACAATACTTTTTTATCCTCCAAATCAACTGCTGGAACGGTGAGAACGCAGAACCCTTAAATCTCTTTACTTTTTGATAGAAATGCAACTTTCCTACTGGCATGCTTGTTATAATCTGGGGTACGGCTTCTTCTCTAATCACATGCATTGTTAATTTTACCAGCCTGAATGGATGGCTCCAGAAGTTCTACGCAATGAGCCCTCAAATGAAAAGTGAGTAGCTTATTAGAAGCTCAGTTCTGTTCTTGGTTCTACTAGAAAATGTTAAGGCAGATACTACTCTTTACTTTCCCTTTCCCTTTTTTTCCAAGGAGATTAAAAAAAATGTTGGCTGTTTTTCGTCAGGTGTGATGTGTACAGTTTCGGGGTAATACTTTGGGAACTAGCAACATTGAGATTACCATGGAGAGGAATGAACCCAATGCAAGTAGTTGGAGCAGTTGGGTTCCAGAATCGGCGGCTTGAGATCCCCAAGGAACTTGATCCTGTGGTGGGAAGGATCATCCTGGAATGTTGGCAAACGTAAGTGTCATGAAACAAACTCAAAACACTTTTAGAATCTGCGCTGGTTGAAAATATGTTTGGTTTTATGTTTGGGCAGGGATCCGAATCTGCGGCCGTCATTTGCTCAGCTGACGGAAGTGCTGAAGCCTTTGAACCGGCTTGTACTTCCTACACCACAATAGATGTCATCTGTGTGAATATGTGAAAGAAAATTTGGTTAATGTATACTATTTGACCTCTGGTGCTGCGCAGAGTTATTATACATAAGCCAGCCTAGAATTGAGGAATGTAAATGAAATCAATGTACACTATACTACGTTTTGATGTATTATTTGTTATAGGAAAAGCCGCTATGCTGTGCTTATTTTATCAGAAATAATGCTAATAAGTTAAACGTCTGTCACCAATCATAGTTATAATCAAATCCAAGCTCCATAGAGTTACTTGAATCTCCAAATTAATCCTTTAACTTAATTATTTTGGGACGAAATTACATATACTGCGAAAATAATAATAGAGTGTGTTGGAGGGAGAGAGGGTACGTGCGTGGGTGTCGAGAGGAGAGTGAGTGATTAAGGTCCACGAATTGGCGCGAATTCCATGGGAAGAAGAAACCTACCGAAGTCCGAGGATGATTGTTTCCTCTCTCGCGCGAACAACAATGTCACTCTCTCTCTTTCTCTCTGTTTTTCTATTCTACAAATTGCTGTTTCACCTCTTTTCTCTCTTTCTCCTTTTCCGATCTCGATTTTTCCCAATCTCATGCTTTTTCTGGTGACTGCATCGTTTTACTTTTGTTCTGGGTGACCCTTATGCCTGAGGATGTCTTCAAATTGTGGATTGATTTTGAATTTTTCCGAAAAAAATCTGTAACCGATTGAGTTTCATCCGGTTTGTCTGAATCTCCGGTGGTCGGTCTGTTTGTCTCGAAAATCTACAGACTTTTGTATGTTTCTTGCGTACAAAGTCACCTCATCCCACTATATACTGTGGAAAAATGTCCCAAGGATTGGATTCCCTTCACTTGTATCTCTTGTAAAGAAGGAAAGACAGACTAACATTGGATAATGGTACGTGAATGTTTTACTTTCCTTAACATCTTTGTGTTACATAGCATAGGTTAGTTTTCATGTTTAATTGTTCAATTCATGTGCCACACTTGTTTGCAAGTTATATATTTTGCATATCCTAATTCCTAAAGCATATCAACACTCTCTCATGCTTTTGCGAACTGCAGGGAACTCCAGTAAATATTATTGTAGGTTCTCATGTTTGGTTTGAAGACCCTGAAGTGGCTTGGATTGATGGTGAGGTTGAAAAAATCAATGGACAAGAAGTTGTCATCCAAGCCACTACTGGAAAAAAGGTCCAGTCATCAATCACCGAAATTCTAACATTTCAACTTCACACCTATAGTGTATATATCCCAACACTGATTTTATATATCTGACTTGTATAGGTCACTGCAAAGTTGTCAAAGATTTACCCTAAGGATGTGGAAGCTCCTGCTGGTGGTGTTGATGACATGACAAAACTCTCTTACTTGCATGAACCTGGTGTTCTTCAGAACTTGAAGATCAGATATGAACTTAATGAGATCTATGTTTGTATCTCTTACATCAATTCTGTTGTAGGACCTTCTACTGTTTTCTGTCTTGGCTATAATCTATTATTGTTCATGACAGACATACACAGGAAACATCCTTATTGCGATTAATCCGTTTCAACGATTGCCTCACATCTATGATGCCCATATGATGCAACAATACAAAGGAGCACCATTGGGAGAACTAAGTCCTCATGTTTTTGCTGTTGCTGATGTTGCATACAGGTGAGTTTAATACTTATATATATGTGATCTACATGTATATAATGATGATATGTGTTGTGAGCATAAGACGGCTTTTATCTTCTTTATACACTCAGGGCCATGATTAATGAGGGAAAAAGCAATTCAATTCTTGTAAGTGGTGAGAGCGGAGCTGGAAAAACTGAAACCACTAAGATGCTTATGAGATATCTTGCATACTTGGGAGGTCGTGCTGTTACAGAAGGACGGACTGTTGAACAACAAGTTCTTGAAGTAATGACTTTTCTATCTCTTTTCTGTGATCTTCTTATGTATGGATTCTACACGAGCTTAATCTACTAACTTGTTTGTAATATCTGTCTCCAGTCAAATCCCGTCCTTGAAGCCTTTGGGAACGCAAAAACTGTGAGGAATAACAATTCAAGGTGAAGCAAAATCTGGTTATAATAGTGGGCATCTATATCTATGGTTCGGAATTCAGCTAACTGTGTACTATGCTTTGGCTCAGTCGCTTCGGTAAATTTGTTGAAATCCAATTTGATAAGCAAGGAAGAATATCTGGAGCTGCTATACGGACCTATCTTCTAGAGAGGTCTCGTGTGTGTCAAATCTCTGATCCCGAACGAAATTACCATTGCTTCTATCTTCTTTGTGCCGCACCGCAGGAGGTACGTACTGTTAAATTATGGAATATATCTTGTTCCCGAAAAACTAGCCATATAACATAGTTGAACTAGCAGGAAATTGAAAAGTACAAGCTCGGTCATCCAAAGACTTTTCATTATCTGAACCAGTCCAAGTGCTTCGAGCTTGTTGGTATAAGCGATGCTCATGATTATCTTGCGACAAGAAGAGCTATGGATATTGTTGGAATTAGCGAAAAGGAACAGGTCAGTTTCTGTAAGCAACTACACTTAGTATGTTGCAAATTCAATTTAGTTCATGCACTTCTATATTGATGATGAACTTAATTCTGCCTTTATATCAACAGGAAGCAATTTTCAGGGTGGTTGCAGCAATTCTTCACATTGGAAACATCGATTTTACTAAGGGAAAGGAAGTGGATTCATCAGTTCCCAAGGATGAGAAGTCGAAATTTCATCTTAAAACAGCAGCAGAACTTCTCATGTAAAACACATTTGTCTCTAAGAAGACCTCTAAATGTTTCATCAGTTGAAAGCTAATTAGAAATCTCGTTTCAGGTGTGATTTAAAGGCACTTGAAGATGCATTATGTAAACGAGTTATGATCACACCCGAGGAAGTTATCAAGAGAAGTCTTGATCCACAGAGTGCTGTAACCAGCAGAGACGGTCTCGCTAAGACAGTCTATTCTCGATTGTTCGATTGGTAAGTGGTTTGTTTAGGGGAAAAGATCACAGTAAGTGATATTTACATATTTGATGCTAAGTGAATATCTCTAGTAATGTGCAGGTTGGTAGACAAGATTAATAAGTCGATTGGACAAGATGCCAATTCTAGATCTCTAATTGGAGTTCTGGACATTTACGGATTTGAGAGCTTCAAAACTAACAGGTAAATGAACCTTTACCTTGGTTAAGACTAACAGACTTGCAGTCTGCCATTCTCTGCTAATACCCTTTTGCTGCAGTTTTGAACAGTTCTGTATTAATTTCACTAATGAGAAGTTGCAGCAACATTTTAATCAGGTATGTTCGTGAGTGTAGTTGAAAAAGGTTTATTAATTCCATATCTGATTCTCAAATCGGCTTTTTTTCAGCACGTTTTCAAGATGGAACAGGAAGAGTACACAAAAGAAGCAATAGATTGGAGTTACATTGAATTTGTGGACAATCAAGATGTTCTCGATCTCATAGAAAAGGTCATTTCTGAACCGAGAAAGGACAATGTTAACAAAATAACTCCACATACCGGTTGGATTTTGTTATCTCACTTTATTTCCCCTTTTATTTTCCATCTGCAGAAGCCTGGTGGAATTGTTGCTCTCCTCGATGAAGCTTGGTAAAGTTAAAGATCAAACTAGTTCCATATGAAGCATGAGGTGATTATGTTCTTGATTTGAACTAACGAGGTGTAATTTTTCAGCATGTTTCCAAAGTCAACCCACGAAACATTTGCAAATAAGCTGTATCAGACTTTTAAGACACACAAGCGGTTCATCAAACCAAAACTCTCTCGAACAGATTTCGCTGTTGCCCATTATGCTGGAGAAGTAGGTTCTCTCTCCTTTGAAGAAAAATGGACCTTGTAAAACACAGAAGTTTCTCATGTCTTCTAAATCTCCAGGTTCTATATCAGTCTGAACTATTTCTGGATAAAAACAAGGATTATGTGATCCCTGAACACCAAGATTTGTTGGGGGCTTCCAAATGTCCCTTTGTTGTGGGTCTTTTCCCTCCACTCCCAGAAGAAACATCTAAATCGTCAAAGTTTTCATCCATTGGTTCTCGCTTTAAGGTAGGGAAGCTTGTTCATATGTTCAGCACCAATTGTGTAAAGGAAGAATGTCTAACTACTCGGGAAGACTAAAATTTTCTTTTTTGATTAAAAAACTAATATTTTCTTAATTACGAGTAACTGTAACTAGTAACTATTGGCCTGGTTGATGCAGCTGCAACTCCAGCAACTGATGGAAACATTAAATTGCACCGAGCCTCATTACATCAGATGTGTGAAGCCTAACAATCTTCTAAAGCCTGCCATATTTGAGAATGTGAACATCATGCAGCAACTGCGATGTGGTGTAAGTTTACAAATAATTTCAACTATTGGGTTGTTCTAGACATAATGGGTTCTAAAAAAAAATATGTTACCAATTTCCTGCGATTAATGGCTGGAACGTATGTACTAACGTTAAACCCTTATGTTATCTTTCTAGGGTGTTTTAGAGGCGATCAGAATTAGTTGTGCAGGGTATCCAACTCGTAAACCTTTCTTTGAGTTCATAAACCGTTTTGGACTTCTATCTCCTGCTGCTTTAGAAGGGAAGTAAGTAAAAGATCATTCTCCCTAGCTGATTTTATACTGTTTTGTGAGAGTCTAAATCAGTAGTTACAGATTTTCTGACTTCTCCTGAACAGCTTCGATGAGAAAGTCGCATGTCAAAAGATCTTGGATAACATGGGACTCAAAGGATACCAGGTAACGGTTTCTCAAGTGTCAAGCGAACCATTTGTGTAGTATTAGTGCTGCAATGGGATATGGTTCAATCATAGCAGAGTTGTGATTAACCCAAATGCAAACCATATTTTGGTAATGCAGATTGGTAAAACAAAGGTCTTCTTGAGGGCTGGTCAGATGGCTGAACTCGACGCTAGAAGGGCTGAGGTTCTAAGTAGTGCTGCAAAAAAAATTCAGCGACGTATACGTACTCATCAAGCTCAGAAACGGTTCATTGTTCTGAGAAAAGCCACCATTTCTCTTCAAGCTATATGTAGAGGTGAGCCATCATCTAACTTGCTCTACCGTTTTCATGGAAGTTAGAAGGGCTTTCACTTTTATCAATGATTGGCTGAATATTACAAACATTTATGTAAACTTTCATATATTGTAGGAAGACTTTCCTGCAAACATTACGATAATTTGAGACGAGAAGCTGCTGCTGTGAAGATTCAGAAGAATGGTCGGAGACATTATTCTAGAAAATCATATAAAAAACTCCATGTAGCTTCTCTTGTTGTACAGACTGGTTTAAGAGCAATGGCTGCTCGTAAACAATTCAGATTCAGGAAGCAAACAAAGGCTGCCACAATTGTTCAGGTTTAGGTTCTTGCGAGAATTGAATGCTAGAACTATCTTAGGTTTCTCATGATCATTAACACATAATTTTTCCTGTTACTAATGGCAGGCTCAGTGGCGTTGTCACAGAGCAATCTCGTACTACAAAAAGCTTAAAAATGGAGTGGTCCTATCTCAGACACGATGGAGAGGCAGACTTGCTAAGAGAGAACTTAGGAAGCTCAAAATGGTACAACTAGTTTCTTATTCACATATATATTCATCACATAGTCAAAAGCCTACTATCATAATACATGATATTTTTCGTGGAAACTATCATGCCATGTATACATTGAGATGGAAACTATGCGTCGGCAAGATTAATTATATAATTTTTTGATAAATACTTTCAAAATCAGGATGCTAATTTAAGGGACTTTGAAGCTGAAACTGATAAATTATCTTGTCTTCTTCCTTTTGTAGTAACTAAGTGACTGCTTCAAAGATTAGTTATCTTAACATACTCAACATTTGTATTATCTTCAGGCTGCAAGGGAAACAGGAGCACTTAAAGAGGCAAAGGATATGCTTGAAAAGAAAGTCGAGGAACTCACATACCGTGTCCAGTTGGAGAAACGTTCGAGGGTATTTGCCCTAGAAACATCATTTTAATAGACATGTTTGGAGTAGATATATAATGTCTAGCGCTGAACTAATTTTATAGGGTGACTTAGAAGAAGCAAAGACTCAGGAGATTTTGAAACTTAAGAGTTCATTCGAAGAAATGCGGAAGAAAGTTGATGAAACAAATGCGTTGCTTCTGAAGGAACGTGAAGCTGCAAAGAAAGCCGCTGAAGAAGCTCCTCCTGTTATCAAAGAAACACAAATTTTAGTTGAAGATACCAAGAAGATTGAATTGATGACGGAGGAACTGGAGAGTGTAAAGGTACTTGCTGTCAGTGGCTATCAACCTGCAAATCAGTTCCATCTAAATTTGAGATTTACATTCATTGTTACATATTAGTCTACTAGGCATCAGTAATCATTTGTGTTTTAACAGGTTACTCTAGAGAACGAAAAACAAAGGGCTGATGATGCAGTGAGGAAATTCGAAGAAGCTCAAGAGTCTCTCGAAGACAAAAAGAAAAAACTGGAAGAGACAGAGAAGAAAGGTCAGCAACTCCAAGAATCACTGACAAGGTAAGAATATATCATAAACATTTTGATATTATTAATCTTTCTATTCATCTGATTTTGCTGGTAATTTATTTTCCTCTGAGCTGAACTAGAAGTTAATGTGATCAGGATGGAAGAAAAGTGCAGCAACTTGGAATCAGAGAATAAAGTCCTACGGCAGCAGGCTGTGTCCATGGCACCGAATAAATTTCTCTCTGGCCGCTCCCGGTCCATTTTACAGGTAAACTAGAACTGTAATCTCAAATATATTAGCCCACAGCTATCTTTTTGTTGCTTTTGTCAGAAGTTGATAAATTACTCTGTTTAATATTTACAGAGAGGTTCAGAGAGTGGTCATCTTGCAGTGGATGCGAGGTCAAACTTGGTAAATATGTTTTACCAATTTAATTTTGATCGTCTGTCAGTCTCAAATTTAGGTTTTGATATGATGAAGCAATGGCTTTAAATTTGAATCAGGATCTGCATAGCCATTCGATTAACCATAGAGATCCCTCAGAAGTGGAGGATAAACCACAGAAATCATTAAATGAGAAGCAGCAAGAAAATCAAGACCTACTTATCCGCTCCATTGTTCAACACTTGGGATTCCAGGGGAACCGACCTATCACAGCATGTATCATTTACAAATGTTTACTGCAATGGAGGTCATTTGAAGTTGAACGAACCAGTGTCTTTGATCGCATTATTCAGACAATAGGCCATGCTATTGAGGTTGGCTTCAGCTTCCTAGTTTTTATAGGTATCTAATTGTGATTGCAAGTGTATTGGATTAATAATGTTGCGAAAGTTGATCTCTCAGACTCAAGATAACAACAATACATTGGCCTATTGGTTATCCAATACCTCGACACTCCTATTACTCCTCCAGCGCACACTCAAAGCTAGTGGTGCAGCTGGGATGGCTCCGCAGCGCCGCCGTTCATCTTCTGCCACTCTATTTGGAAGGATGAGTCAGGTATATAGAGTTATATATATGGTTTGAGATCCATCAACACAATGAAGCAAAAGCTTATTCTTTCGTTATAACTTTAATTTTGATAAATGTTATCATCAATTAGAGCTTCCGCGGGGCACCCCCAGGTGTAAATCTTGCCATGATAAACGGTGCTGCGGGAGGTGGAGCAGATACCTTTAGACAAGTTGAAGCAAAATATCCGGCTCTACTGTTTAAGCAGCAGCTCACAGCTTATGTTGAAAAGATATACGGAATGATTCGCGATAACTTGAAGAAGGAGATTTCTCCACTCCTTGGATTGTGCATTCAGGTATGCCATTAATTACAGCCATCACGTTCCCAAGAAAAAAGAGGTTGTTCTTGCTTATTGAATATATCTGGCTGCAACTTCAAATAGGCACCAAGAACATCGAGGGCTAGTTTAGTGAAAGGAGCATCTCGTTCCGTTGGCAACACTGCAGCTCAGCAGGCACTGATCGCCCATTGGCAAGGAATTGTCAAGAGTCTTACAAATTTCCTCAATACTCTAAAATCAAACAATGTGAGTTCCTTTGCGATTCCATTTCCTCTAAATATTAACAAGTTCCGGATTGCCCGGAGTTTGAATCTTCTATTTATGCTTTTAGGTTCCTTCATTTTTGGTGCGTAAGGTGTTTACGCAGATATTCTCATTCATCAATGTTCAGCTGTTTAACAGGTTTTTACGGGAATCTTTAGCATCTAAAACCCCGTTATCTCTAGTCTCAAACATTGCTAGCTATGTTCTACTAATCAAATGCTTCCTTTGTTGTCCACAACAGCCTTTTATTGAGACGCGAGTGTTGTTCATTTAGTAATGGGGAGTACGTCAAAGCGGGCTTGTCTGAATTGGAACACTGGTGTTTTAAGGCCACAAATGAGGTATCTCTCTTAGCAGTCTGCTATCATTATTCAACAACACTAACTGATTAACTAACAACAACAATTTCAGTATGCGGGTTCTTCGTGGGATGAGCTTAAGCATATTAGACAGGCCATTGGGTTTCTGGTAACCTTGCCTTATCTTCTACCTAAACCTTCAGGATTGTCCCATAAGGGTAAAAAAATAATTCTTGCTCCAAATACAGGTTGTACATCAAAAACCAAAGAAAACTCTTGATGAGATCAGTCATGATCTTTGCCCGGTAAGTTGTTGTATCCCCTGCTCAGTCTATCACAACTTTCTTTTATTCCTTATGAAACACTTGCCAATGTTCTTATAAAAGAAGAAAAGAAAAGAAAAATCAGGGCTTTGTAAGTGTCCATTTACTGATAAATTGAAACTGTGGACAGGTACTAAGCATACAACAGTTATACAGAATCAGTACCATGTACTGGGACGACAAATACGGCACCCATAGCGTCTCTCCAGACGTAAGTGATCACCTTAAGCTACTGATGATCTGTGTAATTATATCCTTAATTAGCTCATAGATATACCTCTCTCTCTCTCTCTGACTATGTATAATAGGTAATAGCAAATATGAGGGTGCTAATGACAGAAGATTCGAACAATGCTGTTAGCAACTCATTCCTTTTGGATGACGACTCGAGGTTGTTACAAGACCAACAAGTTTCGTTATGGGCACTTTGATGACGTCTTCTAACAGGTTTTGATGATTTTGCAGCATCCCTTTCTCGGTTGATGATTTATCAAAGTCGATGGAGAAATTTGAAATAGCGGATATCGAACCGCCACCTTTAATCCGGGAGAATTCTGGATTTAGCTTCTTATTGCCAGTCTCTGAGTGATTCTTTTTTGTCTCTACAATACACACACACCAACGGAAGCCATATATTCTTTTTGAAGTGTTCCTCACTTATTCTTTTAAATGTTCATGACTTATTCTTTCGGGTTAATTTACTGAATGACCAAATTTGACATCCTTATTAAGAGAATGACCTTCTCCCAGAAAAGTTGGGTATATAACGTTTTTTTACCATGCGAAATATC
>Ga0041059_1000309_pt1 | contig 34840 bp, 21 predicted proteins | sample AraColnosormetaG_FD_56232 | JGI IMG/M metagenome (GOLD analysis project Ga0041059, IMG submission 56232) | Arabidopsis roots microbial communities from North Carolina, USA - Col MF nosort | ecosystem: Host-associated > Plants > Roots > Unclassified | place: USA: North Carolina | collected...
TNTTTTTTTTTCGTTCCAAAAAAAAAAAAAACTTCTCTGGTCATTGTAGTCGTTGGTCTTCTTCAATTTGTTAACTATGATTTTTTGTTAAGTTGAGGCAAAAAAAAATTTGCCAGATTATTTTCTTAAATCTTATACACATTGAAGCCTAACAGATTAACACATTTGTTAAATATGCTCATATATCCTACTTAAAAAATATGAAAATTTTCCACAAAAAATGGTGTAATATAAAAATTCGGTTTACTCGGGTTAAACGGTTCGGTTTGTTCGGTTTTCCGGGTTTTTCGGTTTTCAAAAATTCTGCCGAATTGAACCGAACAAAAATTCGGTTCGGTTCGGTTCGGTACTCGGTTTTTTCGGTTCGGTTACTAGGATTTATAATTCGCCGAAATTAAACCGAATTTTTTTTAATCGGTTAACCTAATCAGTTTAGATCACAATATTAGGCATAGTGGGCTGTTTTTAAAGCCCATATCGGCTTTTGACATTTAAAAACCCAAAACTTTTTTTTTGAGGGACAAGTAAAGTCAAAAAGCCCATGACGGTTTTTAACTTTTCAAAACCCAAATTCTTTTTTTCCAGGGACAAGAAAAGCCCATCACACCCATCTAGGGTTTTGTTTTGTTTTATTTTTTGGAAATGACGGCCGTCAAAGAAAAACAAGGGTGAGATGAAGAAGAAGAACATTGAAAACAGAGAAAATAGATTTGTATTGTGCGGTGGTGAGAAAAGATGTAGAGAACCATGAAATCATTGCCAGAGAAGATCGATGTCGCGGTGGCTTAATAGAATATTTCTGCGAACCTAAAAGGTGGAGAAGAAGAACGAAGACAAGGAGAAGAAGGAGGAATAAGGAAGAATTAGAAGGTTAAAAGATAAAAATGGGTTAGAGATGAGGAGAAATAAAGGTGTTCGTGAAGAGGAGAGTTTAGAAAACAAAGAAGATGAAGTGATAGATCTAGGATTTTTCTGTTTTAAAAGGTATCTCCCCAATCCGAACAAAACCGATCGGTTTTGATGAACCGAACCGAAAAACCCGAAAACCGAAATCAATTTAAAATTCTACCGAACGATTTACAACAGAAAATCGGTTTGAAACCGAAAACCGAAATCGTCGGTTTGTTCGGTTCGGTTTAAACGGGTTATGCCGAACTTCCAGGCCTAATTTTTACAGTGTAATACTGAAGTTGGTAAAATATGCCTTTATTTATGTCGATTAGTGGATCTAGTAATATAACATTTCCTTAAATGAAAAAACTCCTTAAAAAGTAGTTGCTGATCCAATAACAAATGTTCTGTTTTAAGAAAATTTAATTATAGTAGTAGTTCGAACGTCGTTAACTCGTAATAATAATTCAGAAAAATGTTGTTATTTAATCACGTTTAGAAAGCTAATTTGTATTAATGACGCTAACGACAAGGAGGAGGGTTAGTGTTATGGGCTTATTTATTAATATATGGCCCATTTAGGTTATTAGCCCATTTATCAAAATTATTCGGCCCGAGGTCGTCTCCAATCTCACGCCACCGATTCCAAACGCCAACCCTCTCGAGTCTTGTCTCTCTCCAATCCTTTCCTTGGCCGCATAAACGCAACCATCGTCGTCGGAGCTTTGATCTTCACCGACTGAAAAGTATGTCTGTTTCCGATGAGGAAGATGAGTGTTTCGCTCGATTCCTCGAATCAGAAGTCTCATCGGTATAAAAATTTCTCCGTTTATTCAAATTTTCGATTTCATTTAGGGTTTAGTAATTTCTTCTCCATCAATCTTTGAATTTTGTAGCTGAATCTGAAATTCTGTCGAGATTTTCCCGTTCCCCTAGTTTTTTTTTTCATTTTTGATAACTTCAGTTCCTTGATCTGTAAATTTGATCTTATATGCATACATTTGAAATTTTTGAAAAATCACATAATTTTTGTTCATGTTCTTCGATTGATGTCCATTGTGATTTTGCTCTTGTTCAGCGTTGTCCTGTGAAAGGTTAGATTATTTATTGATGCTTTGGTTTTTGTAGGTAGAGGATAAAGAAGAAACGAAAGAACCTGAGGCAAAACGGCAACGTATTGAGAAAGGCGAAACAAAGGCTCTAGAGAAGGATGAAGATCAAAAGGAAAATGGTAACAAAGATAAAACTGATGCAAAGAGAATAGAGAGTGGAGTTTTCACCAATGTTCCTACTGAGCTGTTTCGTCATATTCTCAAGTTCTTATCTTCGGAGGTATATACTATATAGTTCAAACTCGAACTTTATTGATGTTTGAGGATTGCTTTTAAACTAAATTGTTTGAATGTCATTACAGGATCTTGTATCATGCTCCTTGGTTTGTAAATTTCTCAATTTTGCTGCGGCTGATGAATCCTTATGGCGTCGCCTGTAAGCCTCTTCTTGTACCCCTTATTGTCGTTGATAATCTTGTTTTCAAAATCAATACTTTGTATTCAAAAACGATGTGATGATCTTATTGGTTGTTTTTTGTTTATATGCAGGTACTGTATCCGGTGGGGTCTAACTCTTCCAAGTAGAAAGTTACGTGAATCTGCTTGGAAGAAGCTTTATATTGATGTGAGTTTCTCCTTGGTTTTTCGTATAAACTTGTTAGATGTTTCCAAGTAGTATTACATTGCTGAAGAATATACAGTGTTAGTTTGCGTTGCTAGTAGAAGTCAGATCATATATATTTTTAAGTGATTCCTTTCTCTTGTCGAATTTTAGCGTGATGAACAGGACATGATTGAACTTGTCAGAACCTGTCCGTCGGATTTCAAGGAGTATTACGTACATATGCAAGCAGCAAAGAGAAGCCAAGCACCTCTTCCGTCCCAGGTAACTATTTATAATTATCTGTTTATGTTTTAGGACAAATCATCACGTGAAGAATTTTCTCATGTTCTTGTTTGCAATTTTTAGATGGTGGATGACCGGATAATTCTTGACAATACTGTACTTGAACAAGTTTCTCTATGGAAGAAAAGCAAAGGACTTACTGATAAGGCTGTCACTGGCCATATTTGTTTGGGAACCAAATGTTCATACCATCAGATTGACGACGTGTTCATATGCAAAGAGACGGGAAATGTTCATGGTATGTAATGAAATGCTGTAAAATGTAACTTTGTTACTGTGTTTTACTCTAAACTTACATAGTTTTTATGGTCTTTATAACAGTATGCGATGATAACTGCAAGGAAGTAATACTGAGTCCAGAGGGTGACCTCATGGTGTGTACTATCTCAGGAGTTTGTTCTGATACTTTACTTGTACAAACTGAGCCAGACGCAGATGGGTGTTATGAGGAAGAAGCTGAACTAGAAGCTGAAGTATTCACAGATAAAAGCCGATTAGGTACACATCTATCTATCTCTTTCTCATATCTCTCACACACTTCCTTTTCCAAATATTATTTTTATTTTCCAACATAAGTGAACTATTTGCGTCTTCTTTTCATCGCAGCCCGAGCTTTTGAACTTGGCTACAACTGCGATGATGAGCAGGAACTGGAACGTACCCTGAGGTTCTGCTGAGCAAAAGTCTCGACCTTTTGTCCAATTTCATAAGGCCTACTTTCTGTAAGGTCTTCTCTCTCTCTCTCTCTCTGACCTGATTCTGCCTGGGTTCTGTGGAGTTGAAATGAATCAAATGTAGCTCTTGTTTTAATCAGTCAGCTTTGTAACGTATACATATATATCATTGTATGTGATTAACATTGTCCTTAAAAAGTGTTACACCTAGTAATTACGTTCCAACTTTATCAGTAAACCTATTGGTAACTAGTAATTTGCTCCCGATATTGGTTTTCTCATTAATTTTTATAGCCATTCTTTGTTCATTTAAACCATATTACAAATTTGTCCTGGTTAGAACTGATTATGATGACAAATCGATGATTAGTTCAAAATGAAGTTTATAGCAATATATTCTAATAACTATACATCAATTATCACCACTGATGTGTTTGAATGAAAAATGAATTGATAATCTTAATAAATGTTTGATTTTATAGATAAGTATAAAGTATGAATGGATTTAGAAAATTTTAGTATTTAGTGAGATAAGCATAAGCAAAACTAGAAAAATGAAATTATTATTAAATAAATTCATTAATACACATTGGCAATGTGACATTGCCTAAAATCAAATATGTACTAATTCAATTAATGTTAATAAGAATTTTTTGGATTCGATTCTCTTGCGAAAGTGCAAATTAAAAGACATTCTTATCTCCTACGTAAACAGAATCACGCGTCCATTGCGCGTTCTCGCAACGCTAAAATATTTACGTTGGAAAATATTCTCATAATTCTCTCCTTTGCCCCCACAGTTTAATATATTTCATAAACACCCCCACGAGAAATTAAAAACCGTTCCAAATTTGAAAAAATACAACAAACAATTCATGAAAATATTCAATCTATAAGCAAAACATTGGTAGTGTTACATGTGTCGTCCTTCGTGCTGAAAATTTGGATAGCATTGTTAATTATGACAACGTAAGTGTAGCCTGTGATTCATAGTAAAATATAAGGACTAAAAATAAAAATATATCTTTTTTGGAAATCGTACCGCGTAAGAAACATGTATAAATACCTATAAGGTCTTATTTTTTTCTCTTCCAATTTCGTTTCGACATATTTCGCGATTCGTCTAAGGTAAAAAAAAACTCATCTTTTTTTCTTTTAGATCGTTAATTTTTGATCAGCGATTCGCTCTTCTGATCTGTGTTCTTTAAGCTTGTCTTCTCTCTTGATTCGATCTGCTGAAAACCTAGAAATTTTTGATTTTTTTGTTTGTTTTGCTCCATGTGTATGGGTATATTTACGATTTTAACAAAACAAAAATATGAATTGAGGTTTTTTATTTAGCGAATTGGGTTTTAATTGTTCACATTCGTTTGGCTCTCTCGAGGTGAGTGATAAAGTATAGAACTTTCTTATGCTTAGGATCTTAAATTCGAGTTCTTTGATTTACCTGTCATGTGTTATTGATTGATCTCATTTATATTGTGTCTGCTTGATGTTTAAAGCTTGGTGTATGCAATTTGATTGGGTTTACTGGAGATTGATCTGTGACCTAATCAATGAGTGATAACATTGCTGGTTCATCTGATTTCTCATCTGGTGTGTCTGCTCGATTCCCTGAAGAAAGTTTGAAACTCAGGCTTGGTTTGTGCAGTTTGATTGATTTATCTCATTACTTGACTCTGGTGTACTTGATTCTTTGATGAAAGCTTGAAGTTAATGTTTGGTTTGTGCAATATGATTGGGATTAACTGCATTTGATCTCTGACCAAAATCAGTGATTAATTACATTGCTTGGTTATCTCATTACTTGAGTTTGGTGTTCCTGCATGATCCCCTGAGCTTGAAGTTCATGCTTGGTTTGTCCAATTGTGACCTAAATTGATGTTTTCTTGTGGTATCTTTTCGTAGGTTTTGTTACTGATTGAGAAAACATGGGAGGTGACAATGATAATGACAAAGACAAAGGGTTTCATGGGTATCCTCCCGCTGGATACCCACCCCCTGGGGCTTATCCACCCGCTGGATACCCACAACAAGGTTACCCTCCACCACCCGGTGCTTACCCGCCTGCAGGTTATCCTCCGGGTGCCTACCCACCTGCTCCTGGTGGTTATCCTCCCGCCCCTGGTTATGGTGGTTATCCTCCAGCTCCTGGTTATGGAGGTTATCCTCCTGCACCTGGTCATGGTGGTTACCCTCCTGCTGGCTATCCTGCTCATCACTCAGGTACTGTGTTTCTTTTGCTAATGGTTTTTTTCTCCCATGTAGTTTGCCAGTTAAGTGTTGTAATGGTCACTGTACAAACAAGTTAAAATAGGAGAAGTTGTTTATATGTTGTTTTGTGATTGTCTGTATGTTCATTGCTAAAATCTGAGATTTAGTATCATATTTGGTGTTAAATGTCACTTTGGTTTCTTTATTCATGCTGTTATTTATACTTGTTTCAGGACACGCAGGAGGAATTGGGGGTATGATTGCAGGTGCTGCAGCTGCCTATGGAGCTCACCACGTAGCTCATAGCTCTCACGGTCCTTACGGACATGCTGCATATGGTCACGGTTTTGGCCATGGTCATGGCTATGGCTATGGTCATGGTCATGGTAAGTTCAAGCATGGGAAGCACGGGAAGTTCAAGCATGGGAAGCATGGAATGTTTGGAGGAGGCAAGTTCAAGAAGTGGAAGTGATCTAGTTAATACCTTTTGTGAATCTGTCTGGACTGACCAATGTTTCAAATAAGCCCTAAACATTATATAAGTTGACTTTCGTCGGTTAGATTGCTGGTTCGAGTTGGAATAATTGAAACTTAATTAGTATCAAATCTTATTGTGTACTTTAAAGCTATCGTTGGCTTTATAATGACAGATTCTGGTTTCGGTGTGTTGTTTTAAGATTTTTGTATATACTGTTTTTTACATTGCTTAAGCTTATAGAAGTCATGATTATGATTAATTGTTATCTTAAACAGACAAATCACTTAATTATTCTCTATACTATATACAAATATATACAATTAGAGCTAGATTAGGATGAGTTTACAACGGGTTGAATCAACTTACGTTGGTCCATCGCAACTTCTCTACTTACACTTGGCCAGAAGGAAAAAAAGAATAAACGAAGGAAAAAAGAGCTTTGATTTTGAGTGAGCTTTGGTGTTGTGGCATATGAAATGCTCTGTTTTTGTTATTAAAAATATATAAATGGCCAGACCTGAGTTGAGGGAAAGTTTTGGTGGATGATGAAACTCCATGATCCGAATTCGATCTTCTTGTAAACAAAAACACATTTTTTTAGGAAGTTTGTTAGTTGGGTTTTGTTCCAATTGGTTTACATAGTTAGAAATGCAGACGGCTTGACTAACCACTGCATTAGTTAAAAGGCGCTCCAAACTCGGATCATGCAATATGATGGCCCAATTGAGGATCTCACGGATCTCATGAATTTCATGGTCCGTTCAACCTGAGTCCGCTCGTAGATCATATCCATTGAATCGTTGAGCCACAAGAGTAGTTTACTATGTAGCATCTCGGTGCGTTCCTATTAGGGGTAACTGGATCACCTGATCTTCTTTATTTTGACACGCTTTTTATCAAAAAAAACTAATCAAAAAAAAAACTCATATAAATGGTGTTTATGATTGTTCTTCTTTATTTTGACACGCTTTTTATGTATAGCAAAAATCTAATCATTGTTCAAGAATGTGAATCACATTCAAAACGTACAAAATAGTATAACATTCATTGATTAGAATGAAAATTCGGTATACAATACTCCATGTGTTCCTAATTAATCCAAGCTTTTATACGTAAAAAAAAGTTTCAAGAAGATATAATTTTTTAAATATTTTATGCATTTTATTAGTTACTGATAATGAATACTAATGGTTTTAGAGTTACAAAAAATTGTTAATCACAAAAAATGATGTATTTATAATCAACTTCTTTGGTTTTTACTATGTGTAAAAAATCTAAAAAATTGGATTAACTAAGAATAAAGGGACTATTGATTTTTGGTAGAATTAATCAAATAACATTAAATAACTGAGGAAACAAAAATTAAGTAACAAATTAGTGAAATGGTTTCGGAATAAACCAAAGACTTTCTAAAACTAAAAATGTGGATTAAATATTTCGACACGTGGACTTGTTTAGTCAAAAAAAAAAATCAAAAGTAAAGACTTTCTGAATAGATCATTGGATTTTCCAAAGTTGGCATGTAAAAAGAAATAACCGTAGAGAAAACAAAAATCACCCAAAATAATGGCTTTCGAGAAAGCTAAGAGGTACTACAGCAGGAATATTCTTGTGATTAAAATCTTGGACTTAGAGTGTTTCATTTAATTAATTAGTGATTGCAAATTTAATCAATTAATGAGTTGGCTTCCTTGTATTGATTCGTCCTTTCGTTGTACGTATGACGTACTTTTTTGCATTATCATAATTAACCCTAGAAAATCAGATGTCTTCCACTTTTGCTTTGTGTTTAATTGTATTTTCTTTATAAAGTCAAAATATGAATCACATCATCAAGATATCAAAATGTGGAGTTCTATAAACTAATCCGTTGACATACCACTAAACTTTATTTTCACAATATATGTATGTGCAATTTATTCGGAAAACAGTCACTTTTAGTACAATAATTCAAGAATTTTGGTGACACAACGTTATTTTTTATTTCGTTTTCATCGTAATTAAAATATACATAGCGTACAAATTTAGAATATATAATCTAAAAAGATTGATTGATATCAAATATAGCTTAGCTCCAATATGTTATGATGACTATACTTCTTAATGTTTCGCTATTTTTGTTTTAACTATTAATCTTTTAGTAAATTTTTGAAAAGATTTCTGCTCAAATTATAGACCAAGTGAGATTCAAAAAATGTGTCCGAAAACAAGTTATATGAAATCGTCAGTGTCTGTAAAACTCAACGTTCATTTTTGGTATGAAGGTTATTTTAAAATAAAAATAAACTAACCCTGAAGTACTTTTTGTATTTGAACATCAAATAGACAGTGGTGAAATTATTTCTTAATAGATCATAAAAAATTGTTTCAACTCAAAAAAAAATTGTTTATTTAATTTCTTACATGATTAATACGGAAAAGATTAAGTATATATTAATCATCAAAAGAAATCTATTCAAAGATTTCTCAAATTTGCAAAATACATAAAACAGAGTAGAGAATGTTTTTGAACAGTATACGACTATTAAGATCGTTTTACATCTACTATTCTATTTAATGTAAATCTTGTTTATGTTATATATGTAAGTAAGATCCGTCAATCCAATAGAATGCAATTAGATTATAAACAACAAAATTAGCGGTGGGGAATTGGGCATGCTGAAGAAAACCACTTATTTTAAGAGGATAAGATAGTGGTTGGAAATTCATTTAAACAAATTGCTCATCAATCAATCAATAAACTAAACAAACTTAATCATGTTTTAATATTAATCATCATCCAATCACATGATTTGGCTAAGCTGGATATCTACTTATACCCGATTTGCCGCGTCAGCACTCACATTATAAATATCTTTTTTTCTAATGTTTTTACGAGGCTATCGAAAATTGAAGTACGTATAGTAGTGGCTATATTATTAAGGTGCTCTTACAAATTTCCTCAATTATAAACCATTCGTTGAAAAATCTAGATTTTATTTTTTGTCTTTTGGACAAATAAACAAAAAAAGAATATCTAGATATAAATAGAAATATCTTCTTAAAATGGCATAACATAATAGGCTATTTACAGTATCATCCTTTACCTTATCTGAAGTATGCGTCCCAATGCAATTTGTAAATTAAAAACACTCGACAACAACCAGACATTGACTAAAAATAGCATATGAGCATATGGATTTTAATATGCGCTATATTTAAATAATACACTTTTTTCCTGAAATAAACAAATAATAATAGTTTTGGTGTGACAACTGGCATCTTACGAGCCACGACTACTGAGGAAAGTCCCTGGTTTCGATCAAAACTGCTTTGACAAGCCCATTGTTCTGTTGTTCTTTATTTATTTATTTCCCCATATCCATACGTTTACTTCAATTTAATGAACAATTGATATTGATAATAAAAAATGACATTATTTTTGGTTGTTTCTGTTGTTTGTTTTTGTCTTCTTGGCTATTTTTGTTGATTGCATATTATTAATGTTTTCTTTTCTGAACGATGTTGTGTATTAATGTTATTTGTCAGATTTTATATATAAATATTTCAAATATTGTCAAGAATTTTGTTTATTAGTTAGGTCGAACGTCATTATCTCTCTATATTTATTTATTTATTGACTTTTTACACCTTTACTATGAAAATATCTTAAAATGATTTTTTTAACAAAGTGACTGACATCACATGAAAAGTATTTACAGGATGTTTATTTTGACATGTAATTTTACACTAAAATGTTTATGGATACACCTTTTATATTTGAATCTTAAGTATTTAATTTGTGATTGTAAAGCTTAAGCATCTTGATTATAAATTACAAAATTTTGGCAAAGTTTATTTATTTAAATAACTGTTGCAAATGTTATTTTTTGAATTGTTTCCCAGCTTACCTTAGTTTTTCCCTATAATAGTTTAAATTTTTTCGTTTACTATGTAGGTAGTAAGCAGCGATTCATTAACATACTTTTTATATTAAAAAGCATTTCACGGATAACTTTTCAATTTAAACTTTTGTTACCGTGAAAATCAAAGTCTATTATTTACAATTATTTTATAAAACTTTTTCTGTCAATAATTATTGGAAAAAAAAATCAATCCAAGAGTTGACTTTAATACCATGCCCAAGACTGGGGTATTCAATATGTGTTCAATATTTTGTGGAATATAATATGCATGGAGAAAATGCATAGATTGTAAAATGTAATGCATAGAAAAATATAGGATATGATTGGGTTCAGTTATTTATGTTTCTTTTTTCTTTCTTTCTTTTTTTGCTCCCGAAGCAATCAATATTCAATTATGAACCACGACGTCCGTACTCCATACATTACCTTCTTGTACGTGACCCCATTTAAAGTAGATTCCCTTTTCTTCTAGCTAACTGCTTGATAATTTGATTCTCATAGTACAGCCATGAAAAACTATTGTAATTTAGAAATTTTAATAAGTTATAGTATGTCTCCATCTTAATCTAGAGAAACAAACTTGAGTAGGATATTACAGAACCCGATATTATATGTATCGAGAAGATTGAGTTCTTGTGTTTTAGCTAAAAGATCAACCTCTCGATTACTTTATCAACAAAAAAAAGAAAAGATTCCTCTTGATGATTATCTCCCATTTTCTTCAAATATAAAATATGAATGACTTGAAATGACTTGATACATCCAACTATCAGGTTATTGCTATGCCATATTGCCATTGCTTTAGATGGCATTAAATCTACACAAAATGTTACTCTAGTGTAGCCAAAGTGTGTCACTAGTTTTCAACATGCATCTCATAAAATTAGTTTTAGGCACATTCTCATCTCTAATCTCCAAATTTGCTTCTTTTGTTATCCAAATACTAAGGTTCATAATTTTTCTTAAACCCATAACGAGAACAGGATAAAGCAAATTATTTTCTGTTGCTCACAATTTTGTCTCAGAGTCTCGCAAAATCAACTAGTAGAGAGGCTACCGAATCCATTTCCACCGTGTCTTCTCATGTGATTAATTAAAATAAGATTTACTATTCATTAGGATAAATATTAGCAATCTTTGTTGGTGAACAAAAAGAAGAATATTAATAATTTCTTATTACAGTTACAAGTTGCAGGTTTGGTACAGACAATCTAACTCATCATTGTCACATCATATTTTTATTTTTCCACTTTAATTTACTGTAACTTGATACCGTGTGGGGGCAAATACAGAAAACAAACAAGACAATAACTTTTGAATGTCTTTATAAAAGGAACCAACATAGGAAATTAGTAGTATTTAAGATTTGTCTAATTCCCCTCAACTTGTTGTCGTAACATATAATATTATTATTTACATGATATTTTTTATTTTCCTTAATGAAACTTTACTTTGCTTTTTCCTTTTAATGAGTGAAGCTTTTCATAAAACGAAAATATTCACAAGAGTGATGTTGACTGAGTGGAAAACCACGGCCACACGTTAAGGAAATGATAAAAATCGGATCATTATCCAAGCTTGTAAAGATACATCTTATTGCTCTACCTATGTCGTTATTAATTACCTTTTACAGTTATCTGGGTAGTAGGGCTAGGGTATGACTAATTGACTAGAATCACCTTATAGATGAATTTAATATACTAATTTCTCTGAATTTAGCTAATATATTACCACTTGGGTTAATTTAAAAAAATTATTGTTACTATTTTACGATTGCTTACTGTTTATCACAATGCATATAGTTATTTGTTTCAGTTTTGTTTTGTTGTGTAAAATTTAAACAGTTACTCAACCTTCATGTTATTCTTACTTTTTTTTACTATTTCATTTATCTTCACTGCTCTAATTATTATAATTACTCAAAAATTATGTCAATTACACCCATAGTTTACCCTCTACCTATTTTGATTAATTTTGTTATTACATTTGACTGTTTATTTTTGATAAAAAAAAAAAATTATTTGACAATACAAAAATTTATACGTTTGATGATATTTCGTTTGTACCATTAATTTATATCCCTTCGTTTGTATTATTTTTTGTTTAACTCCATCGGTGACCGGTGACATAGATAGAGATAAAGAGTAACAAAAAAAATCTTACCCCCAAAAAAAATAAAAAGAGTTACCAAAACGATATTTGTAGTACTTAAAAGTCGCAAGTAAGTAAACTAACCACTCTCAAATGTTAAGCTCGTATTTTTTGTTTGTAATGATGTAACTAAATATATTATCTGATATATAATAGTATTCAAATATATTGCCATATCACATTTTTTTTTTAGCTTATATTATAATTTAAGAAATTATATACCTCTAATATGGGAGATGATAAATCGAAATTATATTCAAATAGATAAGAAAAACACATCTATACAAGGTTGGTTTAGTTAACCCATTGAGCTAAATTCAAACAAGTATGAAGCATCCAAGTTAAAACCATTCTATATTCTTAAAGTAGTTTTCACATTAAAAAAATTATTATGATCTTTACGCTTCGAGGTAATAAAGAAGATACTTCTCTCTTTTCTTCAATTTTAACCTATTTCTTATAAAGTTATTTTATGAAAAACATTATTATTAAGTTGACGTCACACTTAACAAATTTGAAGAGTATATAAATTTCACATGGAAAACATATACAAGCACAAATCGTGGGGAAATTCCTTTTTTCTATATACACAGCTACATGACTACATATGTAAAAACCAGACATATATACACAATTCAAACGATTTGAATATGTCCGGAGATGTTTAAGAATAGGTTTGGAATACGAAAACCCTAAGAGGCGTGTCAAATGAGAGTTGTGGACACGTGTAAGATAAGGATACGTTTACAATTCATTGCACGACTCTAAAATGTTCACCGGCTACGGTTAGCCGGTTAGGCGTTAGCCTCCCTAATTGCTACTTTATTTCACAATTGTCTTCAACTGTAATTTACACACAAATAACATGACGTGGAAAATGAAATTTATCTATGAACAATGTATGATGTATATATGTATATACGACTATACGTAAGCCGGTTCAGAGACTTACAATTTACAAAATCAATAATTTTCAGGCGGCCTCCATGTGTGAATATTTCATTTGAATATGACGAAACTCATCATTTGTAAAGATAATAGATTTGTATTTATCGAGATTTGGTTATATTACATATACATGAATTTGTTACTACGTTAGATTTTGTATACGTGCATACGCCATATTTTGCCCAAAAAGTAAATAAATATACGCATATACGCCATTTATATAACAATTAACTATTGCTAGATGCTGGACAAGAATCAAGAAGGGAAGAGAAGATTTCCATTGCGAGAACAAACAAATAAAGAGATAAAATTTGGCACATTTATAGTATTAAAGTGAATTAACAAAATATAGTATATTGCAAATATGTTTTTTATTTTATTTTTGAACATAAGATTTCCTCATCGGGAAGTAGCCAACGTAAATCCAAGTAAAGTAAGCTTCTGTCACGCACGCAAATAAAGGCATGTTTGCACATGTTCAGAAAAGATACCGTCGGTCTAAGGTACAAAAAGCATTGAGCTTATGACATTCCTGCTATTTGTGAATATTTTCATATATTATAAAATTTCACTCGTGTATAGATTGTGAAATATACAGTACACATAGTACACTGTCCACTTCTCAAGTGGTGTTTACAGCAAAATTGGTCAAATTAAATTTGAAACTGAAAGAAAAAGTTACTAATGAACCTCCAGCTGCAAAAGAACTTAGGGAGGTCATAATGATGAGGGAGATCGATTTCGAGTCGTTAACAAATAGCTATTCGAAAATTTGTCATATAGATCTAACATATACTTCAACTTTTTATTTTTACTATATAAAAAAGAATTATTTCTACTATTATTTTAGTATGGTTGAACACTTTATATATCTATCCCATGTACGTAAAATTGTAAGATTATCCTTTTTTATATAGATTTTTTGGAAGTAAGCATTTCAATATAACTTTTCCCTTTCTAAATATTATTTATTGAGAAAACATAAAGAAATTATTCTAGTTTATATATAACTAATAAATATTAAGCCTGCTCTTACTCCACGACGGTGTTGCTAATAGCTATAGCTATAAAACACTTTTTATCAATAATTTGGAATATATATTTAAGTGTTTATACTTGTTTGGAAGTTGATGCATGAGTGTATGAATGGTTGAATTGTAATAATAATATAGGTATATATATACCAAAAACCTAATGAAAAAGTTGCATTCAAATATTCTAATAATTTTTTTAATTGTGTAGTTTTAAAAAAATAATATAAATGCAACGGAATATCAAAAGCTCATGTTTACTTTCTTTCTTTCTTTCTTTCTTTGTGTACCTTGCGCTACAATTGTTTTTGCTCAAACACAAACAAAGTATTACTTTAAATGCAACGCAAATTGTGCTTTGTCGTGAAACAAACACATAAGCGGGTTCCCTTACTTTTTTACGACAACACACTTGTAACACTTACGTACAATTAATGAAGAGAATACTAAATGTCATCAATCATGTTTTCACTTTTTAATTTTTTATGTATATCCAACATACATAATACTTTTTTTTTTTTTGGGCACATCCAACATACATAATACATATAGATTTATATCCGGATAAATTCTGGATGGAAAATAAAACAAATAATTAAAGTGTCATTCCAAAGCTGCTAGATCACAACATTTGGCTTAAAGCATGTACTTGTATTGTAATGTACCGTAAACAAATTATATTAATTTTATGAAGTGTATAATGTATCAACTAAATTGTCACTTTGAATATATTCTCTATATTAATACGATACAATTAATAATACCAGCATGATTGCACATTTGCACGCCATTCTTGATAGATAAATTCCGTTTGACAATCATATAATATAATTAAGTATCTATATACTATAATACAAAATTTAATTTGATGAAGAAGTCGTACCACGGCACTGCTACGTACAATGAGCAGCAAGAGGCGAGATCTTATGCCGCGTAACGATGCAACTTACATATTTATTCAACCGCGTATATATGTTTCTTGTTGAAAGACATTAAATTTGGAATCGTTCTATGATTAATTTCCCCAACTATATAGTCACTGAATACTTTTCAAATTTAAGATTTTTGTATTTATTAAATTATGGGGAGATGTGGATGTTTCTTGAATATGAAAAGTCACATATATATTCTTATCTTCAAAAAGATTTATATGGAGGCCACAACCTTGATAAGACAAATGTCACTAAACTATGTGTTGATCATAAGTTTGTCGATCTCTGACCGATTTTGACTGCCTCAACATTAATTTTCTTGGGTCAAAGTGTATAGTTGTATTGTGTTCGTTTGCGCTTCGTTAAAGTGAAAATATGTTATCTTTAACTTCTGGATCCATTATAAATATTATCACTATTAGATTCTAGATAAAAGTAGAATTTTCTAATTAAGCTATAAAAAAGTTCAAGATTTACACAATCCATGCATATCAGATTGTTCCACATTAACTTTACGTACTATAGTTCGTAAATTATATGTAATCATTTTTTGGGGTCAAACTTAATATGTAATCTATGGTGGGGCACATGATTCTATATATTTTAGGTGAAATAGTTGTTAAAATTAATATGTACTACTTAATGTATTAATTTTACAAGATGTTTGGTGATAGTTAGACTTCTCTAACTTCCAAAATTAATAAGGACGTAGACAAATAAGTATTCAAGTCTTTGGTCCTAGATCCCTCAAGAAATTTTATGTTTTTATTTCACAGGCAGAAAGTCAATTTGTATTATATAGATACAAAACAAAAGTCAATGAATATTAAAACTCTTATCAAAACTATAATACTTATTTCATCAATAATTTTTGTAAGTTAAACCTACTTCTATGATTTGAAAAATGAAAGTCACGTTTAGCAAAAGAAGAAAAATGAAAGTCAAGTTTTATTTTTATATGTAATCTGATTAAGTTCTAAGCACATATATAGGTTTTGATTTTTGTTGGGGTCAACCACATAGGTTTTGATTAATTCGTATAAGCTACTAATAAAGTAATAATATATGGCTGTAATGCAGGGCGAACGTGGGAGAGAAATTAGTATCTATGAATAATTAAGTTAGTATAACAAGTGGGCTTACTATTACTGACATATATAATCATAAGCTACTAGATCATAAGTAATTAGTCCTGAAAACTTGGATTATCTGTCTTTTGTTTTCAATGACCACACGTGGGTTTTCCCATTACCGTTTAATCACTAGTTTCAGTTTTTCTTTAGTGCAAAAGTAAAATTTGTTATTCAAATGACTTATTACGCATAGAATTATACCAGAGAATAATTTAGTATGAACCAAGTGAAAAACATAAGTCCTTTTAACTTAAGACATTTTTTCAGTCAAACAATTGTAATCATTTGTTAAAATGACAAATATATCTAATGCTATATAGTAATTATGAATATGTCAAATTGTCTTCCTTTAGCAACAAAAAAAGAAAAAGAATGTCAAATAGTCATTTAAATATTAATTTTAATCTTTGTAAATTCTTAAAACTTATTATTAATCTTTTTATTTTTTAACAATGGGGTTTTAATAATTTAAAAACTTTTTAGAAAACTATTTCGTTAAAAATACAACTCTAAATCTTATTTTCAAGATACTCGGACCCAAATCATACATACACTTATATCATCATTCATTAATCACTATTGAATCCTAAACAGAGATAAACACAAGAGTGTTGGACTTGGTTTTAAAGAACTAATAGTATAATTCCATGAAGTGTATAGCGTTCCATTAACATGGCAAAACATCTAATAAAAAAAAACCGCCCATTACCTCCTTTCCTTTGTCTATACTTAAGGGCCAAAATTGCCCCTTTCCTTGACTTAATCCATAATTAATTAAAGAGGCATAATTTAATTAACGGTGGCTAAATTTTTGGTCAAAATCTCACACGCTCCTTTTTTTTTTTTGCATGCTCTTGGACACGTGCTCTCGTCACTCTCTCTCAAATTAGCTGGCTCCAAAAAAGGTTCCTTTTAGGAAACTCCCTTCTCCAATTTGTTTCCTCATCCTTCTCTCTCCTCCACTGCCTATAAAACCAATTCATCTCTCCCACTTGATTTTTCATCTCCAACACAAAAACCAATCCATTAGAGAGAGAACTCACAAAACATACTTCGAATTCCCATTGTTTAAAAGACGAAGATAATGGATTTCTCCGGTTTGTTTCTCACTCTCTCCGCGGCGGCTCTGTTTCTCTGTTTACTCCGATTTATCGCCGGAGTCCGCCGTAGCTCCTCCACGAAACTCCCTCTTCCTCCGGGAACAATGGGTTATCCTTACGTCGGCGAAACATTCCAACTTTACTCACAAGACCCTAATGTGTTCTTTGCAGCAAAACAGAGAAGGTCTAAAAACAGAGTCTTCTTGAAAATCCTCAAAATTCAAACTTTGTTGTCTTACAAACAAAAAAGTTGACTTTTTTTCTTTATATAACTTGTTTTGATAAAACAGATACGGATCGGTGTTCAAGACTCATGTATTGGGATGTCCATGTGTGATGATCTCGAGCCCTGAAGCAGCGAAATTCGTATTGGTTACAAAGTCTCATTTGTTTAAACCGACTTTTCCGGCCAGTAAAGAGAGGATGCTTGGAAAACAAGCCATCTTCTTCCATCAAGGAGATTATCATTCCAAACTTAGAAAGCTTGTTTTAAGAGCTTTCATGCCTGATGCAATCAGAAACATGGTCCCTCACATTGAATCAATTGCTCAAGAATCACTCAATTCTTGGGATGGAACTCAACTCAACACTTACCAGGAAATGAAAACAGTAAGCCCCAACCCCTCTCTCTTAAAAACAGAGTGTCCCCTGTTTATTTTCTCTGTCTTAAAAACAGAGCATCCTCTGTTTTTCTCTATCACTATACTCTGTTTTATAACTGACACTTGAAAAAACTGTTTCTGACTAAATTTTGTTCATTTTTTGTTTCATCAGTACACTTTCAATGTTGCGTTAATCTCAATACTCGGCAAAGACGAAGTTTATTACCGAGAAGATCTAAAACGATGCTACTACATTCTAGAGAAAGGTTACAATTCGATGCCGATTAATCTTCCAGGAACATTATTCCACAAAGCCATGAAAGCTCGCAAGGAGCTAGCTCAAATCCTCGCTAACATCTTATCCAAAAGAAGACAAAACCCATCATCACACACAGATCTCCTCGGATCATTCATGGAAGACAAAGCAGGATTAACCGACGAACAAATCGCCGATAACATCATCGGAGTAATCTTCGCCGCAAGAGACACGACGGCGAGTGTTCTGACGTGGATCCTCAAGTACTTAGCTGATAATCCAACTGTTCTAGAAGCTGTCACTGTAAGTACACTTTTTTCAAAAGAACATTTGAGAATCTCATAAGGGAGTGGCAGTTCCGTGAATTAATGGGTTTTTGTTGGGTATTACAGGAAGAGCAAATGGCAATAAGGAAAGATAAAAAAGAAGGAGAGAGTCTCACTTGGGAAGATACAAAGAAGATGCCATTAACTTATAGAGTAATCCAAGAGACATTAAGAGCTGCTACAATCTTATCTTTCACATTTAGAGAAGCTGTCGAAGATGTCGAATACGAAGGTATGTACAAATAAACGATATGTTAGATCAATATGTTACATATGAAATAAGCTAAAGTCTTAATAATTGTATTTTACTATCTTTACAGGATATTTGATACCAAAGGGATGGAAAGTACTGCCACTATTCAGAAATATTCATCACAATGCTGATATATTTTCGGATCCGGGGAAATTCGATCCGTCGAGATTCGAAGTTGCGCCGAAACCGAATACATTCATGCCTTTTGGTAGTGGGATTCATTCTTGTCCAGGCAATGAGTTAGCTAAACTTGAAATCTCTGTTCTAATCCATCATCTCACCACTAAGTACAGGTTGGTACACCTTCAAAATGATAATAGTCCTTTTGGGAATTGACATTATTTTGAGAAGTGTTTTCTGATAAGGGGTGTTTTGGTAATTTGCAGATGGTCAATCGTAGGGCCTAGCGATGGAATTCAGTATGGGCCGTTCGCTCTTCCTCAGAATGGATTGCCTATTGCCTTGGAACGAAAACCATAGATGAATTACGAGAATACCATTTACCTTTCTTAAATTAGAAAGTGAGGAATTTTTTTTCTTATTTAAGAGGAAAATCTAATTCTTTTTTATAATAGAAATGAAAAGAAAGTAGAAGAAAAAAATCCCAAGTGGGACCCCCCAAGTGTATATAAGTTTTAGTTTATAAAATGTAGAGAATTAAATTTTCGGAGAAAAAAGAGAATTAGTTATATAAATGTTCCATGTGTATGTAACTTGGTTCATGCCTCTATATCTTTATTTTTGTAATTTTCTCAAATTGTAAATTCCTTTATTACGAATGTAATGACTGATGGAATGCTCATAGAGAATTTCAGAATTAATCTTTTAACAAAAAAAAATAAAAACAATTCAGCATTAGTCATCGTTTTAAGTAACAGAACGATATGTTTACTAGACTTTAACTAAAATCAAACGTTGAAATTTGCAGTAATCAGTAAATTAACTACTCCTGTTATCCTTTTTTTTTTGGGTCACACTACAACAATATTACTAATCTTTTTGTTTATGCTATTTTATGAGAAATAGTTGTAAAGTGAGGTGCTAAAATACGATATGATCGCATAATTTCCCACTACTTCCATAACTTTATTGTTCTTAGTTACACCCTTAATCAAATGTTTTAATTTTAACTGCAGTAGCATAAAAATATGTTCGCGATTTGATTTCTTTTTTAGTGATCAGGATCTTAGGTTATAATATGCAGTATGACGTCGCCTAATATATCATGTCTAATAGTTTACCATTCATTTGATTTCTGATGTAACAGTTTGATTCTTACGTAACAAATTATCATGAGACAATAAAAAGATATGATAACTGTAAAGAATTAAATACCTTTTGACATTCAAAAAAAGAAAATTAAAACATATCGTGAAAAGTTAAAAAATATCAAATCAAAGACAAATTTTTTTTGACTAAAATATCAATATCAAATCAAAGACATTTGGATCTTTGAGTAAACCAATTTTGAAATTATTTTATAAAATAACGTAAGAATTGGTAAAAGTCGATTCCATCTTTTCTACGGACGACTTTGACCATTTAGTCGTAAATTATGTGCCCATTCCGCCTATATTGATTAATTACTGGTGTATGAATTTTGGATCTTACATGAAGTTACTGCTACGGATATGATCGTCAGATGACTACTATAATTCTAATTAACATTTTGTTTATTTTTCTTTCGAGAATACATATTTCTAGTCTCCTCCATTGGTTGCTTTCATAATCATCTTTATTTACCAATTATATATTTATTTTACCCTTTTACTTAAATAAACCAAAAAACAAAATCAGAATTTGTAACATACTGATTTAGTGAAACTGTTAGATTATAACCCTAATTGAATGTCAGTTGGGGGTTCGTAATTAGCTTAACAGATTTTTGTTGTCATCTATAAATATTTGTATTCTTTGACTCGAACAAAGAACTCTATCCCCCAGCAAAATCAATGTATTTGACTCCTAAAAAATGTTTTTTTTCTTCCTTATAGTTTCTTTAGTTAAAGTATCTTATCAACCAATATTCAACCTCATACTTTCGTTATTAGGTAAGAATAGTATCTTTATTTTGACAACCGGAAGAATATTATCTAATTCCTAAGGATAGTATCCTTATTAGGTGATGAGTTATTAAATTTTATGGTTATATTGATTGCGAAGAGAAAACAGTGTCATAGTGCAGAAGTGACTGTACACTACAATATTAATTTGATTGGTTAGCTGTAATCCACGGTTTAATAAAAATTAGTCGGATAAATTAATTGTGATTAGCGAAGGAAGAATTGAATGAAGATACAAAATATCCAAATCGAGAGTTCACAAGAAGACATCAACTAGAATTCTATAACGAAATCAATTAGATAAACAGGTTCATCATAGAAATTCATACAATTGCATGTTCGAAAATATATTTAAAGAGTAAACTCTCTATTATAAATAGTGTAGGGGAAAATATCATCAAGAGTCAAGACTCGATCGAGAGAATGTTATATGTTGTTAATTTTGTTTTAGTTGATTCAAGAGGTATTACTACTTTTTAATTATTAACATGCATGGCACATACATACGAAAATAAGAAAATAAAAGACTCAGAAATATATGTGCCTATGTGGTTTGGGCTTGATCACTATAGAACTGTATGTGAATTTAAGAGCATAGGCCTAATTTTGGCTAAAAAAGAAGAAGAACATGGGCCTAATAAAAGCCCAAATATTATCAAAGATGGACCAACGGCACACAGATCTCCCCGCCTTTATATATCACGACGGAGATAAACTCAAGCCACGACGGTTCTCCGAGAGAGAGATTTTTTAAAAATCAAATTGCAACAGAAGAGAGATAAAAGGAAGAACCCTAATCGATTTCGCGCTCTGATTCGTTCTACTTTTTCCACTGATTAATCTCAAAAAATGGCGAGTGAGAGTTCGCAATCTTCCTCGCCGTCGTCATCTCAACCTCCGTCATCTGTACCTTCTCCGTCGCCGGGTAACAACGTCGGCGATACGTTTATAGGAAGTTTCATCAGTCTAATTTCTAAGTACGAGATCCGTTACGAAGGCATTCTCTACCATCTCAACGTTCAGGACTCGACGCTAGGTCTAAAAAACGGTACGGATTCGAAACCTATGCGATATCGAAATTCCTATTTTAGTTTTCCGAACATTGCAGAGATTACGTGTTTATGCGTTGTGTATTCGTAACCAAAACATCGAGTATATATATATTGTCATCACTTTGTTTGCGTTTGGAACTGGAAATTTGATTTTGATTCCGTTCTTGTGGTTGTTTATGTTTTCTGGATTTGGTATTAGATTCAAGGAGATGTAAGAGAGCTTGAGCAATCGTTTCTATGTAGTGTAGTTTCCAAATTTGTGTTGATATTTAGTGAAGAGTTAAAAAATTTGGTGACTCTAAGCAAAATCTGGAAACTTCTATGTTAGTGAATCATGAGAGGTGAAGTTACCAAGCAAATGTTAACTTGTATTGCTATTCAAGTGTGGCGTTCTTGTGTTCAATGATTGTCTATTGATTGGTTGTGCAGTAAGATCATGTGGAACGGAGGGGAGGAAGAAAGATGGGCCGCAAATTCCGCCATGTGATAAAGTTTACGATTACATTCTTTTTCGTGGAAGTGACATCAAGGTTAGTGTTCAGACTCTTACCTTATTAGACATTCTATGTTTGATGTATTGGAGTTGGTCTATATATAATGATTTATGTTGATACTTGTTTGTTGGTTTAGGATCTCCAAGTTAACCCATCTCCATCTGCTCAATCAAGACAAGAGATTCAAAGTGAACAAGACGTCAATCAGGTAAAGGCATTCACTTAGAACATGGAAATAAGAATTGTTTACTAAATTTATCACTTTTCATGATTTTTCAATCTGTTATTCCCCCTTTCTTTTTACAGTCCCCTCACTCTAGGCCAGCTATGACTATGAGCTCTCCGATTTCTGGCTATGATAGCGGTTATGGTTTGGGGAGAGGATCACAATGGATCAATACACCTGCTTTGAGTAGTAAACCGGTTCCTGTCACACAACATTCATCAGTCCCTTTAAGCTTCCAGCCTCCTTCAGCTAATGCTGGAAGTTTGACAGAATCACCAGTGAGCTTAATTGATTCAACTCAAAGTAATGCTGGTTCCTCGATGCCCATTCCTTCTTTTGTGCAAGGTAACAAATTTGCTTCCAGTGGTGTCCCTCTTGGTATGATGCAGAAGCCAGTTTCATCCTCCTCGACCATACCCAATGGTCCGCAGATTATTGATTATTTTTCTTCACCAATCATGGGGTTAGTGGATGATTCATCACAGGTTGTTACTCGTTCACCTGACGTCTCTTCCAATCAATCATACTCTTCCAACCCTTCTCCTCTTGGTCAAACACAACTCCATACTCCACCTGGCCTTGCTTCAGTATCCTCTAACCTTTCTCCACCTTCTGAAGCGCAGCTTTCTGCTCCAAATATTCAGAAAATTTACCCCAGTGCACCCCAGGCTATTGGTAAAGTTGTCTATGACCCTCAGTCTAATCATCCTCACCGATCTATACCTCATGAGTTACCTGCTGTGGCTTCTAATTCAGCTCCTGTGATTCCTGGTCCATTGTCAAAATCGCCTGAGTCATTTTTCGATATGGATCCGTCACTGCAATCTAGGCAGCAGATGGTATATAGGGGTCAAGAGATGTTTGCTGCAACTAACCCGGCATCAGCGAATGTGCCATCACAAAGTTTTGCTCCCAGAAATCATGCACCATTGCTGCCTCTTCCAGTTTCAGCTCATCAGGTATCTACCTATGTAATTCTTCTTCTGATGTTTTCTTGTAGATATCACACTTATGCATGATTTTCTCATGATTATCATAAAAAGCATTCATGATTGCATTGGTTCTTAAATCCATGATGTCATTGACACTAGTAGTGATACATTTAGCCTCTCTCTTTGTCTTGGAAGTGTTAAATTCAAAGCATTGCAACTTTGGTTTGTATCCTTTTCACACATTTCACTATTTCTCATTTGTTTTTCCTTTGGTTCTAAATGTGTTGCAGTCTCGGATCCCTAGTTCTAGCATTGAGTACACTGAAGAATTTGATTTTGAAGCAATGAATGAGAAGTTCAAGAAGAGTGAACTATGGGGTTATCTTGGAAGAAATAACCAGAGGAATCAAAATGATTATGGGGAAGAAACTGCGATTGAGCCAAACGCAGAAGGGAAGGTACATGTATTTTCTAAGTTTGATTAAATCTCAGCGAGATCTAGTTCAAGCTCTTAACATGACATATTTAATGATTTATATGATATTTCAAACAACGGTTGATATCTGTTTTTTGATTGTTGCAGCCTGCATATAACAAGGATGACTTTTTTGACACAATCTCGTGCAATCAACTTGACCGTGTGGCAAGAAGCGGACAACAGCACAACCAGTTTCCCGAACACATGAGACAAGTTCCTGAGGTTTGTTTCACATATTCTATAGCCACCAACCCAAGTTCTGAAACTATTCTTCTCCAATCGCAATAGTGTTTGCTGATGGAGTTTTTGCTCTCTTTATCTTTTTATTCAGGCATTTGGTAATAATTTTCAAAGGCCACCTCCACTACAACCAGGTCAGGGTGCATATCTCGCTGCACAAACCAATTACAGAGGCGGATACCATAATAACAACAACAACAACTACTACTCAAACTCGGGTTATGGTTACTACTCTGGTGGGAGAGGCCGAGGCAGAAACACACATTTCTGACCTGCTGAGTTTCTATCTTCCAAGGCTTTATTGGTCACTCGCGTACACACATTTCTACTCTTAGCCCTTCTTTAAAGTTTTAAATTCAGCTTTTTGGGTAAAAACAGTTGTATGGTTACCACATCGCGAGATGTGTAGGCATATCATATTGGCAAGTTCATGTTCCTTTTTTTAATCTGATGAACTTTAGCCTCAGGAGAGAATGTTTGTTCATGTAGAGAAAACAAAAAGTACTACGAACCTTTTTGGTAAACGCAAATCATTAAGTATATATATGCATCATATGTTCTGATATTTATTATTTGATTTACATATGTACACATTAGCGAAGTTAGTAAGACTTACAAGTTAAGAATTACGTTAGACATTATGTACAGAAGAAGAAGATTCCTTAAAATTTAGCAAGTATACAACTTTATCCAATTATGTATGTTACTTGCTAAGCCCATTTTGCCTTTACCCCAAAGTAAAGAAAGATACCAAGACTTTCCCCACCAAGTAGGGTTAAGTACCAAATCCTTCAAATTCCATTATCCTCTCTCAAACATTACCCCAAACCAACCAAAAGGCCAAGAACGTTGGTCCCAAAGCCTGAATGCTGTCTCATCGAACCCGAACTAAAATCCGATCTGGTAAACCCCATAATAATGCCCAGATTGACTTCTCGTCATGGTACCAGTCCTTTCATCTGGTGTGCAGCCATCATTTGTGCCATAATCTCTATTGTTGTAATCGTTGGTGGCATTATAGTCTTCGTTGGTTACCTGGTCATTCATCCTCGAGTTCCCATCATTAGTGTCGCGGATGCTCACCTCGACTTCTTAAAGTACTTGTTATATTTTCCGCAACTCTTCCCTTTATTGATCATGATGAATCTTGGCTCTCATTTATGATCGATATCTTTTTCTTTTCTCGGTTTGATTGATCAGGTATGATATAGTTGGAGTTTTGCAAACGCAGTTAACGATTGTGATTCGCGTAGAGAATGATAACGCTAAGGCTCATGCGTTGTTTGATGAAACTGAGTTCAAGCTAAGCTATGAAGGCAAACCTATTGCGATTTTAAAAGCGCCTGAGTTTGAAGTTGTTAAAGAGAAATCAATGTTCCTTCCTTACTTGGTTCAGTCATATCCAATACCATTGAATCCAACAATGATGCAAGCTGTAGACTATGCGGTTAAAAAAGATGTTATTACTTTCGAGCTCAAAGGTGGCTCAAGAACTCGGTGGCGAGTCGGACCATTAGGATCGGTTAAGTTTGAGTGTAACCTTAGCTGTCAGCTTAGGTTTAGACCTTCTGATCATAGTTACATTCCATCTCCTTGCACCTCTGCTCATAAGCATTAGAAACTCTATCTCTCATTTGTTTTACTTTCTCTTTCACTTAATTAGTTTTTATTTTACTTTTTGGGATTCATATATATTTTTCTTTCTAAAATAATTGCTGTAGGTAGTATTACAATTTATTCATAATGATATCAAATGAATATGAAAGAAATTCATGAAATTTCGATATTTTCGCTTACACGAAAATTTGACTTGAAGTGTATTTGATTGTTTGGAATAATAATGAAAGAGTAATATATTTTTGTAAGTTTTTTAATTTCAACTAAAATCACAAATGATGGATTTATTTTAATGTTTTGTAATTAAGAAAAATTAAATTATAGATAAAATTAATAAGTTAGGAAAAGTGGAGGGAATGAATGAAATTGAGCAAAAATGGTGAATGGGCACAAATGTTTGTTTTAAAAAAGAACTTTATGTATATTTGTATTTTGGTTTAAGCAGTTTAATGACCCCATAGCTTTTGTATATAATGTCACTTTATTTCTACATGGATTCTGTTTAACAATTCTTTTGTTTTTGTTTAATGTGTAATTCATTGATCAAAATGGGGAAAAATATGTAAAACTCAAGTGTTTTTATCGACGGCAGTAAAACAGAGACTTACAAAGATAGGAAATAGCTTTTAAAACAGAGCAAATAAGCAAAAAAGCTATTATCGTCCCATTGTGATATGTTTGAATTTTTTACAAGTAGTATGTACATTTACAGATGTAGACACTTTTGATTTTCTTACAATAGTATTTGACTATTTGGTATTGCTTTTTTTATTACAACAACAATAACGTCAGCTCCTATTATTCGATCATATTGGTGAATTGTTCAACATTCACTTATTGCACATCATTCTGCAAATGTGCATCCTCTATTTTGTAAGTGGTATTGTAATTAATGCTTTGTTGTTTGTATAACAGTGAAACAGCTTGTTAGTTATCTGAATTCAAACGATACTAGACTTGTCCTAACCAAAAAGCCTTATTTGTAAACAAAAGCACATCTTTGATAACTAAAGAAAAACGATTGACTGATTATCAATTCCGACAAAACCCATACCATTAATCTAAGTTAATCTTTTTGTTATTTTTATATTTTATAGTTAATTATTCATTTTTATTGTACTTTTTTTTATAACAGAAATGTATTTTAAGTTTTGACTTTCTCTGATAACTAGAAGAATTTCAAAGCTCTGATCTTTATCCAAATGACTTGAGAAATACACTCATCACTCAACGTGTCGTCCATTGCTTTCCTCTCTCTGCCACCTCTCTGTTTTTGTCCCTATCATTTTTCTTCTCTTCACTTCATACTCTGTTACAACTTCTGGCTCTTACTCTTACCTTAAAAAAGGTAAGCTTCTAATTTCTTCTATTATAAGATTCTATCAGAGTTTGGATATCGCTTCAATAAAAACTAGAATCATTTTGGTTCATTAGCTTTATTAAGATTGGAAATTTGAACTTTCAAAAATCTTGACCTTATTTTGGAAATTCCATTGAGCAGTGACTCAAAGTTTGTGTGTTCATATTTTTGTAGGGGAAAAAAATTTGGTTAAGACAAATGGATCTTGGAGGTTTGATTTCTGGGTTGGTCTCATCTTCATTATATCTTATGACCAGACCTTTCTTTTTCTGCATATACGCATGTGTGTTCTGTCTTAGAACAGCTCTTGTTACAACCTTTGTATCTACTGATATGGTGACTTCTGCAATTTGGTTCAACTTAAGTATGCTGTGGAGAGCTGTACGGGGCTCTATCTGGGGATCCGTTCTTCTTTTTACGTTCCCGATTCGCTTTTTCGCCTCTATACCAAGGGAAAGACTGGTTCGTTATCTTATTCACTTTGATTGAATGTGCAAAGATTTGGTACTGATCCTAAAGATTTATGAGAATTTAGTAGTTTCAGTAACCTTTGATTGTTTTGATCCTTAAGGTTAGGTAAACTTTAGTAGTTTCAGTAACCTTTGATTGGTTATGAATAAATGGAAAATTGAGGATTTTCAGTTGTTTTTATAGTTACCCTTTTGAGGAGTCATAATAATGGTTACATTTTGATTGAGCTAGATCTTTTAATGTATAATTTAACAAAAAAGAAGAAGATATTTTGTATTTCCAGCTTGAGCAGAGTATTTATGATTTGAGGTATGAGCTAGAGAGTCTTGAATGGAATAGAAAAGAGATAGAGAAGAATCTCCGGGAAGCAATAAAAGAATATCGAATCATGGAACAGGACTTAGATGAACTAGAAGATGAACATGATGAAGCCATTTCCAAAATAGAAAAGCTAGAGGCCGAGGTACAAAAACTGGTTTAGTAGACATGTTGCATAACCACATATACATATGTTCTAAACATTTGGATTTTGGCAGCTACAAGAACTAAAGGAGGAAAATCTTCAACTGATGGAAGTTAATGGAAAAGACTATAGGAGCAAGAAGGGCAAAGTTAAACCAAGTGAAGAACCAAGCGAAATCCGTAGCATACATAAGCCTAAGAATATCCCTTATGCATCAAAGGGAAAAGCCGAGTTTACATCGGTTAAATCACCTCTTTACCCGTTTGCGAAATCGACAATTCCAAAAGACGAAGAATTGACGCCAAGAGTCCTCGGTTTAGAGAAGAACATTGCGGTTTCAAGAAGCGTATTCAGCGCGATGCTCGCTCTAGTGGTGGGTATAGTAATGTATGAAGCCAAAGAACAAGAGCTGTGTACTCCACTTATAGGAGCACTCTTCACAGTGGTTGGTATCTCTTTGAAAAGTGTGGTTCAATTTTTCTCTACGGTTAAGAATAAACCGGCTTTAGATGCAGTTGCTCTTATGAGTCTCAACTGGTTTATCGTTGGTACTCTTACTTACCCGACTCTACCAAGAGTTGCTCGAATTGTGGTCCCACGAGTCTTTAACACCGTCGGCTCGGTCTTCGCTTTGCTCCATGGTGGCTCACTCCCCTCGCCACCAGAGTTTGTGAACTATGTTGGTTAAGCAAAAAATCGTCTCTAAGAATGTAATTATTAATCTAGCCAAACCGGACTGAACCGGGATTTGTATGTATTTGGTAATAAATAAAGTTTTGTTTATACAAATCCTTGTGTGATTTTTTTCCCTATGTCAATATTTATATAATCACATAGTCACTAGTAATGCTCAAAAATCTAAATAGTTGATTTAGACGCATGCACGTGACAGTCACAGGTGACGAGTTCCGACGTTAGGTCAACGTGCAGATATAGAAACAGAAGACTTTTCAAAGAGACACGCGTAGACAAATAATTGGTTTATCATTTTCATTAAATACCACTAAAGGAGGCTGCTAAAGTATTATCGATAGTTGAGAAAGACCTAAAAATCACAGAAAAAATATTTGCCGGATTTGGTAACTGTTTTCTCCTCCTTATTCTCTTTCACCTTTTTCTGATGAGAGAGAGATGCGATGATTGTTAAAGTTACCGGCGGTCTCGGATTCGCTTGGTGCAGGTCGGGAACTGATTGGCTGACACCGACACGTGTCTTGTCATGGTTGGTTTGTGAGCTCCCGTCTTGTATCAACTGAATCGGAGTCCGAGGTGAAAAAATAAGGATCCAACTATCAGATCTGACACAATTATTCTGTTTGTTGTTCGTCTAATTTTTTTGTTGAAAACTGTGTGATTTGATTGATTCGGTATTGGGTTTTATCTAAATCAAGATAATTTGTTGTTTTTTTCCTTACTTTTTAAGTCTTTGTTTTAGTTTCGAAGCTTTAAGAATAATGTTTTTGTTTTTGAAATGTTAGGATCTAGGGTTTTTGAGCTATATAGATATTGTTTTCGAATTCTTTATCAGTTATTATTTATTAATGTTTAACGGGTAAATGAATTTAGATATCAACAGATTCTGATGGAAACTCTGTAAATTTTGAAGCTTTATGGTTTACCGTTTATGGGGTTTTGAGAAAATTTTAGGGTTTATGCTGGTTTTAGGTTAGTGATGATGAGATTTATACAATTTCGTTCAGAATAGTAAACGCCGTTGATGACGTATATTTTTCTTTTGTTTATTTTGATGATGTTATTGGTTTGTGATTTAAATAGAGTTTTAGTGACTTCTAATATTATGTAAAATCTTTTGTTATTTAATCAACATTTTCATTTTTTTTTGTTTGTTAAAGTTTGATTTTATTAGTTTTAAGATTTATAAAATATAATCTAAAATATTCATACTCTTGGAATTATCAGATTCATGTTTTTATAGCTAAAATTTTGTGATATTCAATTAAAGCAAAAAAAATGTATCATTGTTGATAAACTATTGCTAGAGAGTTTTCTATAATCATGTAAATTAATTTTTCACAATCTTGTAAAGTTTTTCAAACAATATCTCTATTTTGATTATACTTTTTTTGTCAAACATTCGATTATATTTTTTATGATTTTATTTTGTTAGTAAAAATATAGAAAATCATAAACCAATAACAGAATAATTTAATTCATTAACAATCAAATATTTTTTTTGTTTTAGTTGAATAACACAAAATTTTCAATGACTTTAAAATATAATTCCAATAAATCCAAATTTATTAAGAGTTTTAAAGATTTTTTAATAAATCAAAAACTAATAACATCAAACTAAAACAGAGAAGCTAACCGTATGTATATAGGGAGGCTAACAGCCTTGCAGACGGGTTAGCGAACTATGCTTTTAATCTATCTTTAGGTATTCATTAGTTTGATTTAGCTCCCTCATTGGTGGAGGAGATTGTAAGGGAGGATGTCCGAGGAACTGCGTTTCCGAGGCTCACCCGCCTACCGTTTTGTAATTTCTTTTCAGTTTCAATAAATTGCGGGAGACGGTTGTTTCCCCTCTACTACTAAAAAAAAAACTTTAACAGAATTTAATAGAATCTTGATTAAATAATAACAGATTTTTCATATCATTTAAAGTAATTAAAACACAGTTTAAATCACACACCACCTAAGACTTTTTTTCCATCTTTTTCATTAATCATATTGGACATTTTGCCTCATTATCCCACATTTAGATATGTATAATAGAGGCTTTGTTCGTTGTGGTTAACTAACCCTATTTCTTATGCTTCTTTAGATACAAAATCAAATTTTCGTACGGACCAACATTATATTGTCCATGAATTAACACTGAATGCAAAAGGACATGTTGGTCTTTTTTTCCCCTCTTTATTTGTTCTTCAAAGATTTGGTTGGATCTAAAATGTCAAATACAATCATGAAAAATCAGGATTTTATCAGAATATTATTTGAATGATACAAAAGAAAAATGTAACTTTGAACAAAAATTATTAATACCATTAATGTAATCGGATTCGGGCATATATAGTCAAAAAGGTTATTCTAAGAATAATTTAGACAAAAAGGTATAAGAGTTAGGCAACACTTTTCGGTTGTATTCATTAGACATCAATACCTTCTTGTATTTTTCAAAATAAAACTAAACAAGTGTCTACTTTACGCGAGTCGGATTAGAATGCATTTAAGAATTTAATTAGTTAGTTCATCTTCAACTAGTGAAGTGTTAAGGTGTTTAAAGATTACAAGATCAATCGTCTTAAATATAGGCCTTGAGGAGAGAATAAACAAAACAAAACAGATTTTGAAGTTTTAAACAAAAGACACTTACTAAAAGAATCCTAAGACCATGCAAATCCTAAAACTGTTTATCTCTTATGTCGCCTGCAAAGAAACAAATATAGTTGTAAGAACAAAGATTTTGACAACGAATCTAAAGGGAAGGCACAATCAAGCGTGCGGGTAAATCTTACCATGCATGCGTTTAATGAAGTAGTCCAAATCTGGAAAGCAAGTAGATCCTTGAACCAGAGGAGAAGGTTGACGATATGTGAAGAAGGAGAAGTGATAGCCATCTGGATGGTTTCTTGGTTTAGCTATATCGATTAATCTCATACAACCATCTCTGTCGAAACAAGTAATCGCATTCTCTCCACCGATTTGAAGTCCCTTATCCCAAGCTGCGTTGATCACCTGCCACAAATAACCAAAACTTTAGGGTTAAGATTACATTTGCTGAGAAGTAAAAAAAGCTATAGTCATCAATAAAAAGTGTCATTACCTGCCAACTTAAACCTTCTGGATCAGCTAATGCTTCTTCATGCGCATTGGGAGACATTTGTGGCCCAGGGCACACAAACTTCACAGTCACGGAATATTTCTTCAGAGTTTCGAAAACAAGAGAGTACCCATCACGGTTTGAAGGGTTGTAGTATCCTGCAGTTAATTCAGCAGCATGACTAGCTGTCTTGTATGACCAGTATATTGCCGGTATCTGCATTGTTGTTTTTGGTGTATGAGTCTCATTGTTATAGGCATCACTGGGTTTGAAGGATAAGTGCCAAAAGGATTATACCTTGACAATAATCTTCGTCTCCTCAAATGCGAGATTTGCAAGAGACAGAACATTCTCAGCATGACCAATTAGCAATTGTGAGTACCAATTTAAGAAGAAGCGGCCATAATAGCTGTCATATTCACCTCTTTCTTGGAAGAACACAGTTTCATGTGGATGAGAACTGTATTGACCAGCATTCTCTGGTCCTTTACCCCAGAAAGTGAATCCTCGTGACTTTGCTTCCTTTTGCAGACTCAATTGCGAATATTTGTCATAACACTGCAATAGGAAAAATAGTAAATTGATATGTTAACTTCACTAGTCATAAGTTAGAACGTAGAAGTAAAGTTCAGCAATCTGAAAAATACCTGAAACTCACCGATACCGGGATAAATCCAACCCATCCTTTCTGGGAAAGATGGGTACTTTAGTTCACCAGAAGCTCCAAGACCAATCTCAACCGCAGTAATTAGTCCTTCCACAAACAAGTCATCAAACTCTGACCGGAAGCTTCTCATAAAATCAAAATAGACCTGGATAATCAAGTGTTGAAAAGGAAGAAATAAGAATCTAGACAGTACAAAAGAGGAGGAAATGAGACATAATATACCAAAATACTGAACAATTTCTGAGCAATGAGTGTTCTTTGAGTACCTCTATACCAGTTCGTCCATGCAATACCCGTTCCTTGTCAATGCTCCAATTCAAACACTCGAAACTTCTTCTTCCTTCACGATCAGTGAAAAAAATGTCTGGATTGTCTTTCCCAATCTTCAACACCCACTGTGGCAACGAAATCATCACATTCCCAGATGCATTCCCTCCATACTCATGAAATGCCATCACCACCTTCAAACAAACCATATACTGATTGCTAAGATATTATGAAAAAGACGGTCCTTTATAGGGAAAGTCACAGTTTGGTCACATAGGATGTATTTAACAAAGCTCTACAAGTAAAAATATTCACACCTGTAGCTTAAGTTTGAAGTCTCTGATAAGGTTAAAGAGCTCCCTATAGCCAGACCATACATATTTCTGAGGGTTCCATCCTTCAACTATTCCCCACCAACAATCTATTACTACTCCATCGACATTTAATGACTTCATGTAACTTAATTCTTGTCTTACACCTTCAGGATCAACCAACTGGCCAAAGTTGTCTATAATGCCAACCTGAAAGACAAGGTACAGAACTTTAGCACAGGAAAACTAAGGATCGCGGCAAAACTGGTAAGAAATATATGTACACTCTTTTTTATTGGGCAACATCCATATATATACACTTAAAACACAAAGTTCTCTCATCAGAAGCTCACTGGAAGCATGGCGTACACAGGGACATAAAAGCTCTCTGTGAAGTCATTACATTGCTCTGCGGAATGAACATCTTGTATAAGCTGAAAGAAAAACAAAGTGGTTAGATGAAACAACGTCCAGCTTAAAGTCAATTCTCCTAATAAGGAAATGAATTTATCATTCACCTGATTGGCTTCCAAGCATCCAACGGAGGTGATAGGACTAACACTAGTATACCTTCCATTCCCGGGATGATCACTCTCGGCAATACCAATAGAATCAAGAGACACAGGAGCAAGTTTCTCATCGTTCCTAAGAACTGAATGCTGCTGAGATTCAATTGCAGCCTTAGCACAGTTCTTCAATGTACTAGAAGAAAGTGGACTCTCAATAGATCTCGTCGGAAACTGTACCTAATCCAATAATATTAAACAATCTATGTTACATTAATAACAGAACAAAGCTTATAACTTTAAGAGCTTCACACATATTTGGGATCAAATTTATCATCTTTCCACTAAACCCTAACTTAAATAGCTTAATATGAAAGTTTGAATTTTGAGAGAGAGAGTTTCGAAGTTTGAACCACATGATTTGGTTGCTGTGATTGCCGATAAGTAGTACCATCGGCTTCAACACTCCAACCAGCTTCACGAGCCAAAGCAGCGATTACGTCATTCATATCAGCACGCGCCGGTAACGGAAAATTACCGTACTGTCTTAATCCGGCGAGCATTCTACTAGTGATTGCTCGTCTATGTCTTTCTCTAAGCTTCGTTCTCTCTTTTTCCTTCTCCCTCTCTCTCTTCCCTTTCCCTCCTCCACCTCCTCCGCCGCCGCTGCTTCCTTCTCCACCGCCGATTCCGGCGATGTTTCCGTTGTTTACATCGTTTTCCGTTGGAGCTATCGACGCTGCTGCTGCTGCAGCGGCGAATCCGCGAGGGCGGCGAGATTGTGGTTGGTTGCGGTTCCGGTTGGGAAATTGATCCGGGTCTGGAATTGGGTCGAGATTCGGATCTTGCGAACCGGTGGTGGTGGTGATGGTGTTGTTGAGAGTATGCATTTTTGTGCGGTGAAGTTGCTCGCTTCTGTGCTGTTCCCACATTTGAGATTTTTTTGTAACTTTATGGATTTACAAATCAACGTCGGTAATTATTATAAATTACGTTAAAAGTCTCTCATTATCAAAATCGTCAATATTAACCCCTCCTTTTTTTTTTTTTTTTTTT
>Ga0041059_1000310_pt1 | contig 34840 bp, 29 predicted proteins | sample AraColnosormetaG_FD_56232 | JGI IMG/M metagenome (GOLD analysis project Ga0041059, IMG submission 56232) | Arabidopsis roots microbial communities from North Carolina, USA - Col MF nosort | ecosystem: Host-associated > Plants > Roots > Unclassified | place: USA: North Carolina | collected...
TTTAAAAAAAAAAAAAAAAAATAGTTCGTAATTAGTCTCTTGAAGCATAGAACCATAAGGAGTTTTCCGAAAAAATCCAAATTATTATTCTTTAGGTGGCTAATTTATATACTGGTTGAATTATTGATGTTGGGTTATATGGTATAGTTTAGATTTATTCGTTGTTGACGGTAGATCCCCATTTAGCTGCTTTGTTTTACCATTGCTTTTCATTTGGAGTGTTATTGTTTGTTTGCTTTTGTTCAATTGAGTTTAGTTTCCAAGGATATCTTGTCATCTGTCCGGTTAGTTTCGGGGATTATGCATTTGATCGCAGGCTCCTTAATTGTATTTTTCTTATATATCATCAATGAAAATCAAAATTCTAGTGAGAAAAAGACAGTAGATATTATTTTTTCTTATACAAAAATCTAGTTTCAGTTTGATAGACAATTATTATAAATAAAGTTGTAAAGATCATGTAATGATGTTTTATTTATGGTATTTAATATTTTTTGTCATTCAATTGTAAAATTATAATATCTATAATCATAAAAAATTATGTTCAAAAAATAAAATTGAAAATTATACCAATATATTCAAATTGAAAATAGCATCATAAAATTTTATTCACATTGTGTAGCAAAACAATGCTTAAAAGCTCATCTCAATAAAGAGGATAATTCAGTTAGTGAAAAGTAACTAACCAGCTCATTCAGTTTAGTGAAATTTATATTCATTAATAAAAATAAAACAAAAAGTTAAACTGTAATTATGTTAAGAATAATGTAATATAATTGAAAGAAAAGTAAGATAACACTTTGTAAAATATAGAAAGTCGGAATTGAATAATACTTTGGCAAATTCGGATTGGTTTGATAATGCAAAATATTATTATCTCTTAGAATCTTATTCCAAAATATGAAGTGAGACGATGACTTACGATTCTAAGAATTAGCTGCCTTTTGTGCCCACTTAGCTGATGTCTTAAGCAACGGCCCACGTTACAGCTGGTGAAATGTATATTAATACACTAAAGTTATGAAAACTATATTGTAAACGATGGAGAAGAGAAATAAATAACAAATTCGGTAATATATATAAAAAAAATAGAATAAAAGACAGATGCCTATACAAGAGGTTTATTTAGTTAATTTATTTTATCAAGTTGAACGTTTTACTAAATTATGTAAATGTTTCATATATTTATAACCAATAAAAATAATATCGAAAGTGTGTAAAAAATAAATCATTTGTTAATCTAAATATAACCAATCAAACTTCTTTTTTTCAATTCACAACCAGAATTGTACATCAATAACAATAAAAAATATACAAACTAAAATTTATAGCCAAAAACCTAGACTTACTAGAGCTAATGACTTTTTGTCGTTGATTGATTTTCTTCCATCATATTCTTTTATACCCATACTGTTGTCATATTATGACTGGATACCCATTCAGAATTTCAGATATTCATCATTGCCATAATCTATAATCTTTTTTAAAGAAAAGTGATACTCATAACCAGGTGTGACTTGTGAGCCACATAAGCCGAAGAAACATAGACTTAGAGCTTCAAATGTTCATATATTTCAACCACTAATATTATCAAAAGTATCTGTAGCTAAGTTTGTTAAAAGTTGGTGATTATCACTCTACTAATGGCTTTGATTGGTTATGTTGTATCACCGTAGTACAAAATGTTACCATCTTATGTGTAAACCATTAAGTGCAGTCTGACGTCATCTGTAGATGGTGTTATAAAAGGTGATACCACGAATCTTACTACTATCTAACATTGAAATGTATTGCCATCTCTTACCACTATTTATCCGACTTACACCCTTTTTTTGTTTGAAGAAATCAGTAGTTAATAGCTACACTATCTTTTTTGCTTGGAGCCAACATTTTATCAGAATCGGCTCTCCGGTGACACACTAATACTGAAACGTTAACAACAAGAACCGAACAGAGTGGTGAAAAAATAAGAAACGGAACCAAGTGTTAAGTCGAATTGTAGAAAGTTTTATTACTTAAGACACATAGGAGTCAAAATGTACAAACAAGTGTTAATTGTCTGAGTCATCTTACTCCCTTTTTTATTCAACTCTACTAAACACACAACAAATAATAAAACTCAATTTAAACTTAACACAAAACACACTCTAAACAAAGCCAAATTCAAATCCAGATATCGGAAGTGCAGTCTCCACCTGGATATCTCATCTCGTGGGCTAGTGAAGGACCGTCTGGTTCATCACCAAAGTCCACAAAGAAATCAGGGTTTATGGTGAGACCACCTTTTTCTGTATCAACATCAATCTGAATTATGTGTGAGCCTTTCTCCATGATTTCAGGATAAAACTGACGATCCCATGCGCTAAACAGCGAGTTTGTTGCATACAATCGTTTCCCATCGAGGCTCAGCTGAATCATTTGAGGTCCACCTCGTAAAGATTTCCCCTGACATCACCAAAACAACTTCTATATTATGCAAAAAAAATGTGAAACTTAATTAAATCCTCAAATGATTACACGTTGGTGCAAACCTTGATCTGAGGAACCTCGAATTGGAAAGTGTTTCCGTCTTCTCCAACCGCCTTAACAGGACTGCCCTTTTGTAGTAATCCTCCAACCCAAATTTGCCCTGTTAATACAGGGTTTTTAGGGTCCTCTATGTTGTACTGACGAATGTCTCCATGGAGCCAGTTCACAAAGTAAATAAATCGGTCATCGAGGGAGATCAAGAAGTCGGTGATTAGCCCCGGCATTTCTGGAAGTATCCAGTTTTCGACTTTCAACGGTTTAACCGATATAACAACCTAAAACAAGTTGTTATTGCTGGTTGGTTAGTCATAGAATTATAAGAACCAAAACAAGAAGTAATGAAAATGAATCAGAAACTACACTTACCTCATGGCTCCATGTTTCATCACTGTTCTTGAAAAATCTTATCATATTACTCGACAAGGCACTCCCAACAAACCCTGTATCTTTAGATGGATCATGCAAGAATCTAATCTGCAACCACATATAAGTTATAACAACAACCGGTCACGATACTTCCTTCCATTTATATCACCTGAAAGAAAAATACAGATCATATTTTGAAAGAGATATGTTACCTCCAAAGGTAAGAGACCAGTCGGTCCAAGGTCAATTAATTGTTTTATTTCACCTCCTGGCCAACTATAAACATGTAGATGACTTCCATACAAGCCATCAGCAACGTGCTGAAGATTGAAACCTTTAGAGAAGGCTTTAGGTGCTCCCCAAGATGTGCTGATCATGGTCTTGTGCCGAGGTTGGTACCAAAAATCATACCCATACAAAGGACTATGTCCTGGTTTCTCCCACCTGATACAATAACCAACAATGATATATGACTAATAGCGACAAGAAACTAAAACAGAAAATGCTTTGTTTTGCAATAAGATACCTATTCTTGATGTTAAAATCAGAGTCAAGAAGAAGAAACCCATTCCCCTTAGCATTCCCCTCTTCATCTCCAAGACAGGACACCAAGATCTCGCCCGTGGCGAGGCAATGAGCCGTGTGAGGAAACGCCAATCCAGTCTTATCAGCAATCTCTTTAGGATCAACATACTTATACAAAGACGGAGCCCTCGGGTTTTCCTTAGTATCAATCGCATAAATGCGACCAGATCTTCATCAAAACAATATTTATCTATTCAGTCAATAAACAAACTCACAGAGAGATATAAGAGAAGAATCAAAAAGACTAAAGAATCTTTACATAAGAGACGGTAACACGAGATAACGTCTATCAACAGAAGCATCACCATGGCAAGAACTACAAGAGTTCCAACCAGAATGATGAAGCTCATCACCAACAAAAGGCATTGGTAATCTATGAATAACACTTGAATACGAAGGCGAGCTTGGATCTACATCCACCGTCGCCAAATAATCCGGTTTATCTATTCCAGTTCCTTCAAAGCCAAAAAGATATCAGAATCAAGATTCGATTTGGAATATTCAAGATTCCGTGAAGATTCGATCTGGATTCTAAAACAGTAGAAATTTATGACAAATCAAATCAAATGTGTACCGGTGTAGACGGCGGTTACGTAGATAAGTTTCTCCGATGGACCAGACATAGCGGCGAGAGGAGTCGCGTAACCAGGACCACCGTACTTGCAACATCCTTTGCTTCCGCCGTTGCTTACCGTTACCGGAGCTACAACTTCCGTTTCCGTCGCCATCTCTCTATCTCTCTCTATGTGAAGTCAAATATTGAATTGTGTGTATATGGTAGTCGTTAAGCTACACGTCTCTCTCTTTAAAGTATATCGCAAACACACAGTGACAAGCTTTTGGCTATTTGCGAGTGAACTTGATTAGTCCTTGTAATTAAATTAATGAATCACATTACTGAAAATTATAGTAAGTTAATTGAGATGTATTTCGAATTAAAATACGTCTCCATGCACAAAATAGATAACATAAACAATTAACCAGATCTTGTCCATTAACAAAATAACAAGAAGAAGATAACAAATCTGGTCCATGTGTCCACGTACACTGTATCTGACGTGTTTTTGAGTTGATGATCCATAATTCGACCCGGTTTTGATCGGTTCAATTCGGTTACTCGAAAGATAGAGACACACAACATAAATAGAAAGTTTTATTATCACGGAATAAGCCACAAAGGAGTAAGAACAACTTTAATTGTCTTGATCACGAATCTAGCCACAAATCCAGCTTACACTCTTAGGGAGCCAAAATCAGATCCAGATATCGGAAGTGCAGTCTCCGCCGGGATATCTCATCTCGTGAGCTAGTGCAGGACCGTCTGGTTCATCACCAAAGTCCACAAAGAAGTCAGGGTTTAGAGTGAGACCACCTTTGTCTGTATCAACATCGATTTGAATTATGTGTGAGCCTTTCTCCATGATTTCCGGGTAAAACTGACGGTCCCATGCGCTAAATAGCGAGTTTGTCGCATATAATCTTTTCCCATCTAGGCTTAGTTGGATCATCTGAGGTCCTGCTCTTAGAGACTTCCCCTGAAATCACCAAGACAGTTTCAATAGAATGCAAATTGTTTAAACTTTGGTTAAAACGCTCCAAAAGATTATATTTTGGTTACAAACCTTGATCTGAGGAACATCGAATTGGTAAGTATTACCATCTTCTCCAACAGCCTTATAAGGACTACCCTTTTGTAGTAATCCTCCGACCCATATTTGTCCGGTTAAGACCGGGTTTTTAGGGTCTTCGATGTTGTACTGACGAATGTCTCCATGAAGCCAGTTCACAAAGTAGAAAAACCGGTCATCGAGGGAGATCAAGAAGTCGGTGATAAGCCCCGGCATTTCTGGAAGTATCCAGTTTTCGACTTTCAACGGTTTAACCGATATAACAACCTAAAACAACACCAGTTTAAATCACAAGTTAATCATAGATTTGAGATAAGACAAAAGAAAAAGATTTAGAAACTTCACTTGCCTCATGGCTCCACGTGTCATCACTGTTCTTGAAAAACCTTATCATATTACTAGACAAAGCACTCCCAACATACCCTGTATCTTTAGAAGGATCATGCAAGAATCTGATCTGCAACCACATAACAACAAAAACCCAATAAGCTTACATACTTGGTTACTAACACAGATCATCAACATTTATGTTGGTGTAATGTTACCTCAAGAGGTAAGAGACCGGTATTTCCAAGGTCAATTATCTGTTTCATTTCACCTTCAGGCCATTGATAAATATGCAAATGACTTCCATACAAGCCATCCGCAACATGCTGGAGATTGAAACCTTTGGAGAAGGCTTTAGGTGCACCCCAAGAAGTGCTGATCATGGTCTTGAACCGAGGTTGGTACCAAAAATCATAACCAAACAAAGGACCATGTCCTGGTTTGTCCCACCTGCTTTTGACATTGAAGTCAGAGTCTAGCAAAAGAAACCCGTTCCCTTTGGCGTTTCCTTCTTTGTCCCCAAGGCATGACACCAACATATCCCCTGAAGCTAGGCAATGAGATGTATGTGGAAATGCTAATCCTGTCTTTTCAGCAATCTCCTTAGGCTCTACAACCTTGTACAAAGACGGAGCCTTTGGGTCGGTCTTTGTGTCGATTGCATAGATGCGACCAGAACTTCATTCAAACAAGAAAGAAACATATTTTTAGTCAATTCATCATCAAGAAATGTGAGAGGGTCAATGTAAGGATCTTACATTAAGCCTGGTAAGACAAGGTAACGTCTATCAGCAGAAGCATCACCATGGCAAGAGCTGCAAGAGTTCCAACCAGTGTGGTGAAGCTCATCTCCTATATATGGCATTTTTAGTCTGTGAATGACGCTTGAAAATGTGGGTGAGCTTGGATCCACATCCACCGTTGCCAAGTAGTCCGGTTTGTCTCGCCCCGTTCCTAAATTAACACAATCAAATAAAGCAAAAGCTCTCAAAACATTACCTAGTACTAGTACGTAGTCCGGTTTTATAAGATTAAACGGATTTAAGCCAACTATTGCCAAGGGACTTGAGTTACAAGTCCATGAAACTTAACATTGTTATGTGATTCAATTGAGATTCCATGGGATCTAACAAAGATTCTTTAAACGTTAAAAGTATAAGATTAAGTCAGATTTTTTTTTTAGTCTCAAAATAGCAAGAAATTGTTGAATAAAAATATAAGTTGAAAATGTTTAACAAAAAAAATATATTTATTTATATATAAGTTGAAGATGAGAAAATGAAATGTTTACCGGAGTAAAGGGCAGTGACATAGATGAGCTTTTCCCGTGGACCGGCCATGGCGGCGAGAGGCGTCGCGTAACCTGGACCGGACTTGCAACATCCTTTGCTTTTGCCATTGCTCACCGCCGTGGCTAATACGGTTTCGGTTGCCATTTCTCTCTGAGTATGTGGAATTAGTGAAGCTACACGTCTCTGAGTATATCTCAAACGCAAGCACACTTGTGATATATATGAGTAGGAAACTTTTGGCTATACGTAATACGTGAGTAAGCACGATTGTGACTTGTGTCGTTGTTATCTACATATATGTTTCTATTTATATGTCTCTATATAAAGTATGTGACAAGAAACAATATTCGTTTAATAATTCTACTTTTGCTAAAGAGGGTTTAGTTGTACATTAAGAAATTGAAACAGATTTCTTGCAAGTTGTAACCAAAGTGTATATGGATGTGTTTTGAATTAAGATATAGATATAAAGAGACTTTGTTGGTACATTTTTGGTTTTGGTTTTATATTTTATAACATTCCTCAAATTTCACGAATTCAAAACTTACTTCCGCAATTATCTATAGCATGCTAAAATATATAATTAGAAAAAAAATTTGAAATTACTAATCGTGAAAAATTGTTCAACACAAACATTTTCATTATTTTATTCATATCATTCATTATTAGCATAAGTCCATGCACGTGTTGTTGTTACTATAGTCATGACTTGTGAGTTGGTAAGTGAAATTTGAATAAACAAACATGTTACTTAATCCGTGAGTTGGTGAGTGAGTGAGTGCTATTAAAACAGTGACTCTTTTGTTGTTATCTACAACGCATATGAATTAACTCACCCACTTTATTGTTTCTTTATTGAGGATAAAAATCGATTTTGCGTGACCGTAGTTACTATACTATTAAAAAAATGTAAAAATCTCAACAATTTTCATAAATAAAATGTTACAATAGAGAAGAAGCTTACCAGAAGTCATTGCAGGAACATTTTCCTCCCTTAAAATGATGATATCTAGTCGCATCTCTAACTATAATCTCTCTTTCTGTAATCTCACTTATATGTTTCAGAACAACATGACAATCTCCACAAACCCTTAGATTTTTCACAATCCGTATAGGAGTTCCCGGAACAGCTTTAAGCAATCCGTATGCAACAGCGGATCGTTCGCTATGCCAAAACAAAAGCTTTTCTTTCTCTTGCTCATCCATGTCGTGTAGGATCCAACTAGTATCAGGAACATAACCATTTCTTATCCTCATTTCTTCCTCTAGCTTCTTAAGCAATCGAAAAATGTCTTCTTTTAGAGGATGAGATGTTTCTCCTGCGTAAAACACTTCGGTTTCTTTCCGTACCTCGACGCTACTGTGCCCTGGATCCTTTCTAACTTCCATTTCTCCTAGTTTCCTTCTTGCTTCTGATACTTTTCCCCACAAAGAAGCACTTGCATAGATGTTTGATAAAAGTATATAAGTCGATGGATCTTTCAGTTTAAAGCTGCTTACGAGATGATCAGCGATTCTTATACCCATCTGACCTCGTCCCTGGCGCTTGCAAGCGCTAAGTAAAGCAGCCCATGTTGGTTCATCTGGAGGAAACGGCATTGTATGAATTAAGTTCTCAGCCTCATCAAGGAGTCCAGAGCGACCGAGAAGATCCAATAAGCATGTATAATGCTGCAAAGATGGGCGAATTCCATAGTCCTTAGTCATTGATTGGAAAAGCTCACGGCCTTTCTCAACAAAACCGACATGGCTACACGCATATATCAACCCAACAAATGTGACCTCATTGGGCTTTACACCGTGAGAAACCATGTCATCATACAACGCTAATGCCTTCTCAGCCTGCCCGTGCTGAGCCATTCCAACTATAAGCGATGTCCATGAAACTACATCTCTGTGACGCATCCTACTGAAAATATCCTTTGCAGCTATAACATCGCTGCATTTAGCGTACATATCGATAAGGGCGTTACTAATAAACACACAAGAATCAAATCCTAGAGCTATAACCAACCCATGAACCTGCCTCCCCGCTATAGAAGCTGCCAAATTAGCACAAGCGCCAACGATGCTCGAAAGAACTAAAGGATCCAAAATGTCAACTCTTTCTCTCCTCATTTCAGTGAAAACAGAAAAAGCTTCAAGCCCTTTCCCACTCTGTACAAAACCAGAGATCAACGCAGTCCAAGAATACAAATTCTTGACTGGTAATATCCTAAAAAGCTCCAAAGCTTCTTCCTTTCTTCCGCTTTTAGCATATCCAGATACCATTGCAGTCCATGAAATGGTGTTTTTCACTCTTATAGAATCGAAAACTGCTTTAGCACTATTAAGCAATCCACATTTAGCATACATATCAACCAGTGAAGACTTAACAACTTCATCATTAGCATACTCAGAGACTATAAAATGGCAATGAACTTGCCTCCCGTGATCAATAGATCCTAAGTTAGCACAAGCCTTAACAAGAGCCGAGAACACAAAATCATCAGGACGCAACCCAGAGCTCGAACCCACTGAAGAAAATACTGATAGTGTCTTACCAGAGAGATTGGCTTGATTAAGAGCTGTGAGAACCGAGGCCCAGGCGATGTGATCTCTATGAGGCATTTCGTCGAACACCTGGAGAGCATGAGAAGCAGCACCGCATTTCCCATAGACATTGACAAGTGTGTTGGCCAAAGGGCAACATTGAACGATCCCGAGCTTGACGATGTGGGCATGGAGGGCTTTAGCAGTGGTTAGGGTTCGATTCCTGGCGCAGAGCTGGAGCTGATGAAGATAGTGAGGGATAAGCATTCATCAGCTGTTGTTGCTTAAGGGCTTCTAGAGTTATTATGGTAACGCTAATATCTAAATTAGTTTACACTTTTTCTATATATGTATTGAAATTAACAAATTTGAAAACAACATTTCAGTTATTTAATTCGTAAACAATTCAATGTAATAAATCTACTTATTCTCTATTATTTTATTTATTAATTTTATTTATCATTAAATATTTCATGAATAATAATAAATTTATTTATGTATCACTGATTTAGTTATTCTTCTTATACATAAAAATTTAAATAAATGCAAATAATAACTTAATTGATTGTTTGCAACAGTAATACAGTAATAAAATTCAATTTTGTAAACAATTTTTCGTAAAACGTATTACTAGAATCGAATTATCACGAAATTTTCTACAAGACTAAAATTTTAAAATCAATTATGCGTCAAAAGTATATGTTATCTCTTTATCAATCCCTTGGTGGTAAATTTGAGACCATCAGTTACATTTGAGTAATTCTAAGCATTTGAAATTTCTTACCGATGAACTAATTCAACCATACATGAGAATCCGCAATTCTCCCCGATCATATTATTTTTTGAGTGTTAAACAATTCGTAATCTAGTATTAAAGGTTAAATGAAAAAAAAAATGAACTTATCCTTTTACGTACACATAAGACTGTGTTAACTTGAAAGGGAAAGGGTTGGTCACACATAGGAAAAAGTCTCTAGAGCCAAGAAAAACATATTTCACTTTGTAACTAATACTACATTATTGATCATTCTAGACAGGGATGTTTAACCCCATCAACATATTAAATTCAGGGTATATAATATTATACTTCTCAGAGATACTTTTATTGAATTTCTGTCGTTGTGACAGCAAATGCATGGAAAACGTTCGGCCAATACCCTTAGTCTCTTATTTGATTTGAGTTCATCATTTGCCATTAGTTGTCTTTAGTCTAGAGTAATAAAACTTATTCAATTTAATTGTCTCCATTTTGGTTTAACGTCAATTCAATTTTCCACTAAAAATCCGCATCGAAACAAAATAGCTAGGGAACATATATACATTCGAGAAAAGTAAGAACCGAAATCGAAGAACACAAACAATTTAAACATGAATATAAAAGTTAATGAAAATAGTAACTTTTTACGTCTCACCACTATCGATTTTCTGAATCCATTAAGTTTTTTAAGAAAAATTATAGAAGAAATTAACTCAACCTACCAATCAAAAACTACAAAAAGAGTAAAACTTTCAACCACACATTTAGATTGATCAAAGATGAAAGATGTGGTCAGCTTGTTGAAAAAAAACACAGAAAAAGATGTGGTCGGATTTTGGATCGATTGTTTTTGTTCCGTTCTATCGAATTGGATCGGATTGATCGGATTAACGCTACTTTAACCAAATAAACTCTCGTTCTAACCCTAGCTATATATATAATAAGATTCGCTCAAAGGTTAAAACACTTTCAAAAATATGCTTTATAAAAAAAAAACATATTCTAAAACGGTCGTTTTCAGCCAGGTTATCTATCACCGGTTCACCTATTTTATCTTTTGTAGAAAGAAGATAGTGATTCTTACCGGCTTCCCTGGAACTTGGTAAACGTGAATCACTACACAATTCAAATAACTTTTTAGGCACAGTAAATTTAGACTTACACTTGTGAATAATAATGCATGGCCATTATTGTTTTTTTCTAATTAAAAAAATCCAATTTGCAACATAATAGTGCAAGATGATAGAATCGTGGTTAAAAAGTTTTTTGTTTTTTTTCTTAAATAGAGAAAATCAAAACATATGTTTTTATTTTAACGTTACATTCTCTATATAAACGAAGGAGACCAAAAGTGAAAGTATTCATCAACCAAAGAAGAAACAAAAAACACACTTCACTCGCTACCGAAGGAAGAGAGATAGAGAGAGGGAGATGGCTACGTCAGGAACATATGTGACGGAGGTTCCTTTGAAAGGATCAGCGGAGAAACACTACAAGCGGTGGAGGAATGAGAACCACCTTTTCCCCGACGCCATCGGCCACCACATCCAAGGTGTCACCGTCCACGACGGCGAATGGGACTCCCATGGAGCCCTCAAGATTTGGAACTACACATTAGGTAAAAAATGTATTTACGTACTTCCGTTAATTACATATAACCCACGTCTGAAAACTAGGGTTATGATGATTATCACATAAAAAATGATAAAATTTAGTTTTACCAATTAATGTGTCATAAGTATAAAAAGAAATCATTTATCAAACGTTTTGACCATATGTAAAGTCTATGGAACAAACCATATACGTAATCTTTCCATTTAAAGCATTCATCGGAAGTATAATCTTTGTGGAAGAATCTCTTAAACCTTGAAATTAGTTGGGTGATACATTACATAAACCCAAACATATAAATGTAGATGGGAAACCGGAGATGTTCAAGGAGAGGAGAGAGATAGACGATGAAAACATGGCGGTAACGTTCGTTGGACTAGAAGGTCACGTGATGGAGCAGCTTAAAGTGTATGATACCATTTTACAGTTCATTCAAAAGTCCCCGGATGATATCGTTTGCAAGATCACTATGACCTGGGAGAAGCGAGCCGATGACTCGCCTGAACCCAGCAACTACATGAAGTTGGTCAAGAGTCTCGCTGCTGACATGGACGCCCACGTTCTCAAAGCCTAATCCCTCTCACCTAAACCCATCATCATCGTGTGTGTAACTTTGTATGATGTTTTCAATATAATAAATGGGGGTTTGCATGTATGGTTTCATCTACTGTAATATGCTTTGATGTTGTTTATAATAATTAATGATTTAAAGAGTAATTAATCAATATTGTCCTAAATAGTGTTTCACTATATATTGTACTTAGTGGTTGTATTATCCATCATTTTATATGTTCATTTAATGGTTGTATTATTGCTCTCTTTATTCGTTGACATCTTTATATTTTATTTTATTTTATATAATTTTTGTATTCTTTGCACATCTAGTGATGCCTTCAGCAACTATTCCCTGGTGCAACTACTATCTAGGACTACATGCCTATCTACCGGCTACCGCTGCAATACCATATTACCATCTACAAAGTTATCTCTCAGGTTCTGGTTTCAAGCTAGGCTTGGTATATGTTCGTTTAGTGGTTGTATTATATTCATCAATCATTGTTTTTCTAACTGCATGTTCTTTCTTCTTGAGTACTGTATCATTATTAATTGGCCATATATACAAAAATAAATATTAGTATTTTTGCTTGGTTTTTCATTTTAAAAATATCATTAAAATTCTAAGATCATATTTAGAAAAGAAAAAAAAAAAAAGATCGTGATTATTAGAGATTCAAGATAGTTTTCATCGATTTATATTATCGGGTTCAGCCTATCAACATAATCTCATTTAATTGGGAATGAATCCACATTACGTGAGGATAGAAAGATTGAAGTTGACTAACAGAAAACGGAAAGAGTGACTCGAATTTACGTCCAATATTACATAATATTGAGAAGGAAAATAGAAAGGAGGAAGATCTTGGATTCGAGAATGTGGAAGAAAATCATATTCGAAGACTTAATAGAAGAAAATAAATAGAACAGTCACAAAGCAAAGGACATTCGACTTACAAGGGAAAAACCCTAACTTGCTATCAACGCAGGGAAAAACCCTAACTTGCTATCAACGCAAGAGAGAACTCCTTGTAATTGTATAAATTTGTTCTTAAAGATAGATGAGTTTCCAAAGAACAAGTACAAAAGTTTAAATAAAGAAGGGAGAGGAGAAGAGTTTAGTCTTGGAACAAGCTCCAAGACAACTCGAAAATGACAAAAAACATAAATAAAAATTTGAACGACTCTTGGCCTTCTTATTTTCGTGTCTTCTTCTTTTAAAAGGGTTGGACCAAATTGATAATGGGGATTTGGAAGTGTTACTCAAGCCTCATTAATAACCTACTAAAGAAAACTATGTGAACAAAACCTTAGAAGGGAAAAAAGTACTCAAGTAACACTTAGCCCATTACCAATTATCTTAGGCTATTATAAAAACAAAGTGGTTTGGATAACTTCGCTTGGATGTTGGTCTAATCGTCTAAGCAATTCGCTAACAACTTGGTTGAGAAGTCTTGTCTTCGATTGAGTCATCGGACCCATTAAGTCGTCCAAAGCTTCCCCCGCTAGATGCTGCTACTCGGCTATGAGCTCCGGGTCTTGTTCGACCAAAGTTATATCATGCCCTCCCTTTTGAAATGGATTTGTCCTCAAATCTGTATCATCTACAAAAAAGGAGATAAATCAGAAACAATAAAACTCGAACTTATATTATACTTACCTCGAAGATCAATTTGATAAAAATTATCATTGATCCGTTTTGTGATGGTTAACGACCCGTCGATCCTTGACATCAATTTGCTACGCCTTTCGAAGTAGAACTGTCCCCAAATTCTATTGACAAGGCAAGTTGTTGTTGCTTGCATAGCTTTCATTCTGGATACCACTAGTGCCATGCCTTTTTGGTGTAGAACTCTCCCCAATTTCTATTGACGAGATTAGTTGTTGTTGCTTGCATAGCTTTCATTCTGGATACCACTGGTGCCATGCCTGCCCTCTGATTCATATTCTTTCCCTTTTGTGAAAAAGACCATTTCTTCCCCAAACTCAACAACTCATTCCTTTATCTGACTAAGGAAAATGTTCATCCTATCATGATCATTTGACTGCGTAGAGGTCTCTGAATCATCGAGACAAAACCCGCTTGCATCATCTTTAGCCATCACACCTGACCCAAAGACGATGACGTCGATATGTCCACACTTTGATTCGAGTTTCATATCTCTTGAGTTTGGAGTATCTCTCGAGCTTCTCCAAACTCGAGAGATATGCAACTTGAATCAAAGTTGTAAAGAGCCCAATTGTGAGGTGTTCAGACTTTTTTTGTTTTTCTTTAAATAGAACAAAAAACGCCAAAAATTTCAGAACGTTTAGGACTGGCAAAAATCTTGTGATACATTGTACATATAATTTCATTTAATGTGATGAACTGTGATTTAGCTTTTTCTTTTTATATCAGTTGAAATTTAACTTTTGGAGAATATCATAAATTCCATATTTCCACTAAATTATAGAAAAATAAAGATTTTTTGTTGAAGATTAAAAGAAACTTTGACCAAATTTATGTAGAAGAGATTTTTAACCTTTTTAAACAATGAGATTATATCTTCCATAAACATAAAGTGGACACTTTGAAAATGGATTTCTTACCCAATTCTCCTTATTTATTTTCTAACTTAACATTTTAGGCCTTGATACAATATCAGAATCGGACATGACCAAGACCAAACCAGACTGTCCGGTTAACCATACCCATATGCAAATCAAGAAAAAACCTATGGTTGCTTACTCATATGCAAATCAACCCTAAGAAGATTAATGGTTCAGGAGAAAACACAAATCAAAGATGGTCCTCGGCGACTCACCCGGACCACACCAAACTCTCTACCACCAAATTAATAGAGATTCCCCCAAACCAAATTGAAGATTCATCAACAAACCACACATTTTAAGATCGTTTGATCAAGGAATAATCATAAAACAACGAGCCAGTCCACTAGAATGCCGTGATGACCCACTTGAATGAAGCCAATTTCACTTTCATCACCCCAAAGTCAACTTTCATCGACCCATATTCGACATTTACTGATATTATAATTTTTTATGAAGAATGGGCAAGTCATTTCTGAATAGTACCGAACCATTCACCTAGTTTTTACGAGAACCTTCCCGAATCGTACCAAGTTCAGTTTCCTCAATCAAATGACATATTTCCTAGAACAATATTGAAATTTCACCAACCAACAACCTATTTTATGAAGAATTGGTGAGGAAGATTTGTGTGTTATCAAGGTATATCGAAGATGGTCGAGAGACACTCAATTCAGACTATACGAGCACCTACCTAGAGCTGTTTAAGGAAAGTTTTTTTTTTCTTTCCTTTGTATGCATCTCAAAGCCACATATGGAAACTAAGAGATCTTGTACACATTCTAGAAGCTTCTCCACACGTCCAGTGGTACACTTTCCCCACTTGATCATGCAAAGACCAAACTTGCCATATTTGGATCTAGAAGGTTTAATTCACAAAAACTCTTTTCTTGTCACTGCTGCTGCGTTTTTAAGGCCCTCCACATGTCCCACAATTTCCCAAGATAATACACAAGTTTTATTTGGTTTAACATTACAATAGACTACAAACTAAAATGTCCATATCACCTTGTCTCAAAGTAAGGTAAATCATTGGAGGATGTTCTGTAATATGTCCATATCATTCTTTCCAATGTGTGATATTATTATCCCCAAGACAGAACTTGTAGGACACGTTATATTTATCCTTGATAATCAATGAATTTAAAGAGTACATTACTTACTTAGTGGTTGTATTTTTCCCCTATTTTTTCATCATTTTATATGTTCATTTAGTGGTTTTATTATTATATTCACCAATCATCATTTTTCATTATTAATTGGCCGTATACAAAATAATTAGAAATAAAAAATTTACAAGCTGTAAAATGTTTTGTTTGTATATATTCTTTAAGGCTATGATTTTATTGTTATAGTTAATATTAGCAACAGGAACAAGACTAATACAAATGTCTTAACTGTAGAGTTGATCAATCTCCTCTTTGTATTTAGCCACGACCATGTCCCGTCTAATCTTCATAGTTGGTGTCATTAACCCGTTGTCTATCTGCATTGTTGTGTCATTAAAGAGTTCTCTTAATAAGGTCTTAAAAGAGTCCTGAATCAGCAGAACAGCAATAAGAAAGGACTATAAATATTTACCGTGAAAGGGTCGTCGACGATCAAGACTGGTCCGACTTGAAACGAACATTCTGATGTCCTGCAACATTGTTTAAACAAAGTAAATATAAGATCTAATACTTTTAACTTACGTTAATTACAAAGTATTTAGTACCATTTTCTCAGTTCTTGGTAGACCAAGCTCTTTAGTGTTTCTTTGGATGTTTCAGGATCTACTCTTTGTGCTTCCTCTTTGTTTGGGATAATGATAGCTCCAAGGCGACGTCGGTCCTGTTAACGAGAAATCAATTTTGAATAACAACAAATAAGCAAAATAGCCGATACTAAGATTTTTCATTTTTGTAATTGTCTTGAGAGAATTTAAGCACCTGTCCAATAACAACAATTTGTTCAATCACCCTGCTTCTCATGGCGGCTTCTTCAATCTCCAACGGTTCCACATTTTCACCTATAGTGATGATGTTATCGATATAAGAACCGAGTTCTTTTATTTAATCGATTTTGGGTTCGATTATGCATTTGAACATGTTTGTAAATAGGATAATACCTGTGGAAAGTACAATTGTGTCTTTTGCACGGCCTTCAAGAACAATGACACCTCCACAGTGGCGACTCCGCCCTTTTGAGTGATGAGGAGCAATCCAACCGGTGTCTCCTGTATTGAACCATCCACTCTCATTTAGAACTTGCTTTGTAGTCGATGGATTCTGCAGCACACACCAACAGAAAGATGAGTTAACCCGATTTAATCATCAATGCAAAAACTCTTACACAATTACATACATGCAAAATAGTAAGGCTTGATGAGTCAACAAACTTAAATGTGAGGAAAACAGGAAATGAAGAAGAAGAATATGCTATTTACCTTATAATAACCCTTCATAACCTGTGGACCTCTGACTTTGATAATGCCCTTTGAACCAGGAGGGAGTACATTATTAGTCTCAGGATCTACAATTTTGAATTCTGTACCATGCATTGGATGCCCAGCTGAGCCAAGAACCTTTAGTAGAAAACAAAAGACGAAACGATATCCTGTAATAAGTCGCCGAAGAAGACAAATGATGGATCATAATAAAGACAGTTCGGACTTGTAATTTCCCAAGGAAACAAAAACAAAGTTGTCTCAGTGGGAAAAGAGACTAGCTAGTGAAGTTCTGTTCAATACTTCTACAAAATGTAACTGCTTTGTCTGTGAACTTTGGTAAGGTAATTTCAGATGTTAGCTTTCATGCAAATAAATCAGAGATGATAGCATTTGCAAACACTCAAAAAGAAACTTCAAAGCGTTGTGTGTTCACAACTCGTTTAGAAAACAGAAGGCAGAATAACTTACATTGCAGCTAAGTGTCCGTGCACAGACAACAGGTGAGGTCTCTGTCAAACCATAACCATTTTGTAGAATCACACCGATGGCCTGCATGATTTTGGAACTAAGTCTTTTAGATGTCGAAACTTTCAAAGCCAAAAAAAAAGAAATTGTTCTAACTTTCCAAGAGAAAATATAGACGGCTTAACCTCAAAAAACTTGTCAACATGAATGGGTAAACTACCACCTCCGCTAATACCAGCCTGTGGAAACCAAAATCATATCAGTGTTAACTATTAATATATATCTAACAAAACAAAATAGAAAATAGAATTCGCAAACTACCTTCGATATCCCAATAGACGAATGAATTTTCTTGTAGATAAGCTTTTTGGCCAACATATGTAATGGCCACAACAAGGCAGCAATTACTCTCGCCCACAACCAATCCACAAAAGCAACAATATACATTGGAGGCTTTTGCTCTTTTGTCAGACACATACCCTGTAAACCAGACCAAAAAATCAAAAGTTCAGGAACCACAAAAAGGGTAATCAGAAAAACTCTTAAAACAAACTATAACGTAAGAACAAGTGTTAAAAAGGTATCATGAACCTCATATATCCTTTTCATCTCCATATATGCCATACTGACTTTGATCAATGTAAGTGCTAGAAATTTACGGCCAGCAGAACTTGCAGAAATTTGCTTTTGAATCCCACTACAGAGCTCAAAGAGGAAACAAAGAAACGAATGACAAAACTTGTTAAGAACCAACGCATAGAATCCATCATTATATATAATATGAATATTGTGCAAACTTTTAACTTGAAAAATGACAAACCTGTAAAGTGTCTCATATACTAGAGGAACGGACACAATATAGTTCGGTTGGTACCGCTTTAGATCATCCTATACCAAAAGAAAACAAAAATAAAAAGGAATTAGAGCCAAAAGAAGCAACGCTAAATGAATTACTTGATACATTCTGCAAATTTCACATTTTCCCACTTTCCAGTGTTTCATAACTACTATGGCACAATGATATTTCATGAATTTTCCTAACGACAATGCTTGGAAGTGATACTGACTAAATAAAATCGGATGAAGAGAATAACCTTTAAGTATCTTATAGATGTATACATTTGCTCAACTCCACAAGTGAATATGAAGTATTCACTAGCACGTTCATAGGCATGCCATGATGGTAGCATGCTTAGAAATTTATCCCCAGCTTGAGCAGGTACATATTTGGATAAATGTTTTATCTGGAAAATGTTTAAGAAAAGGATTCTCAAACATATTATTTTTTCAGAAAGTAATAATTAATACTTGATAATTAAAAGAGACAGAAACACCAAATACACGCTTGCAAAAAAGTATTGAGCCTATTGGTTTAACCTGGTGTAAGAGATTCCGATGTGTAAGCATAACGCCTTTTGGATTTCCCGTGGTACCACTGGTATACATAATTGCAGCTGTATCATCTGAATCGATGAATTGATTTCTATAGCTCCCTGCAGTCATCTGTTTGTTAGCATTTATTCTTTTAGGGCACTGTAGGAAAAAAAACAGAACCTTAACGTACTGGTATCATTAGATGCTGATAATTTTGCACGACTCTCCTGTCCTTGGTTTATAATTTCTGCATAACTGTAAACTGGAATCTGCATCCCCTGTGTGACCAGTGATGATTTCTCACCCCAGAGAAGTATCAAAAATCTCAGAGATGCCTTTGACGTAAATGACTCAGCAATGCGGTTGAAAAACTCAGGATTATCCACAACAATGGCTACGCTGCAATATAGATCAGTTGAAATTATAGATCTCTACAGTCTATATTCTAAACAAATGCACTTATGCACAGATAACTGAAGAGACACAATATATTGAGGGAGCAAAGATCTTTTTGAATAGATACGATTTTACAGGAGAGCTGGTGCAATAAGATAAAATGAGAAATCAAGAGCTGTTTAATTAGAACTACATCAAAGCAGAAGATTAATTCCTAAGATACCAAAACTGTCAATCTAAACCAAACATACTGCTCTTAGAATCAACATCATCATTAGATATTCAGATGCATCTGAAGATATAGAACTAGAACTGTTTGATGAAAAAAAGATAACAAGATGACGAAACAAACGGCACAAAGATGAGGTCGGTATAATAAAGCCAAACTATGCATCTCTCAAGAGTAGGTATGATATTTACGTTAAACAACATAATAAATGAAAAGTGTTGGCATACCTTTCAGAATGACGGTATATCTGCAGTAACTCTTCAACAGAGGACCTAGATCCTCTGACAACATTGACTGCCCCTGTGGCCATTATACCTAACATAAAGTATAAAACAGCATATATAGATATCAATACTTGGGACGAGCAAAGGAGAAATGAAGGAACAGTGTATATTAAAATATTGCACCAAGAAGTGAAGTTAAAAATAGCTAAGCAAAGCTAGCACCATGAGCTTATCATCAACTGAGATGACAGAGTACCACGTAAAATTAGAGGAAAGAAAAGAAAAGAGAAGAAACATCTCAAACGTATCTCAAAAGATTGTTTGTTTGATGGCTAATGTGTAAGGTAAGGCCCTAAGAAGCTAGGTGATATAAATTTGAACGAAACCAATCCCCCTAGTTCTTCTTGCTCTTCTTATAAACTAGTGAGTAATAATGTTCTTGTGTGTGCCTGTTAGGTTCGGACCTAACAAACACTAATTCCAGAGGTAGAACTCACCCCAAAAAGCTAGCTTGTGGGGGAGAGGGTGCCTTTAGACTTATAAACCATTTGTTATTCCTTTCCCTTCGAATGTAAGATCTTCTAAGTTTTACTTAGTAATATTTTGTCTTTTTCCTCCAAAGTAGGCCCTTATTGGGCCCTTCTCAGTTCCATATCATTCACCACATACATACCTTGATCTGAAACAAGCCATCGGCAGGAGTTATCAGCAAAAAGTGCAATCTTCTCATCTGCTTTCACTCCAAGAACTCGTAAGCCCTCAGCAAAGTCCAAAATTTCTTGTTCCAACTGCAAATTTAAATAAAGAATATGATGGTTTCCGTTGCTCACCAAGAATTAATATCTACAATCACAATCTATCAACGACCTATCTAACAACAAGAATAATAGTTCCCTGCAGAACACACGGTTGCAATAACCAGGAGCAGAGTACTTATTGGTTCTAGGATCCTAAGACAGAAGTACATATAACAAAGAGCAATGGCATGCCTCACTAAAACTCTAAAAATCAGTAAAAACATCAATTGGATTCTTGAAAACATCTACAACTTATAATCATCATGAGGAACTGAACAAGACTGTCAATTAGCTACTCTACCCTCATCACCATCACCTTAACAAGCTATTAAGAATCAGCTGATCTCCCCTCATCAGCTATTAAGAACTATACTATAGTTTTTAATGTTATTCAAAGTGACCAGACCAATAACACAGTATGAGGTTTCCACAATCACATCAAACACAAAAAATAAAATAAGCAGACCCTGCTTTCTGGAATACATAGCTCCTAAATCATAGAACAAGTTTTGGTGAAAAATTCAAGGACAGGTCTCTGTTTATTCTTCTTTGCAACAATATTGATGAATAGTAACCTTAGTAAGAAAACTACCTGCTTGTACGTCAGTTTCAAAGGAGGATCATGATAAGGATCCACCAATGCAACTCTATCACCATACTTTTCTGCAGATGATCTCCAAATATCAGGAACAGCCTTCCATTCACTAGAGCGCAAAGCAGCATCTCCCGAAAACGAGGAGCTTTCAAGAAATGGAGAAGACGGCTTCACTTCTTTTTCCTGAAGCATACATACCGAAACTGAATGTTACCGGATTAGATATAAACCTTAGTGGGTATAAAAACTACAATGACAAAAGAATAACAAACATATATTAACAGAATTTGAGGATCAGATTTGATGAGCAAGAGCAAGAGCCTTGTTTCATCCATTTGTATAGAACAATTGGGACCCAAAGAATCAACAAAAAGATACAAACTTAACAAAGAAATTGCAAAAAGATACAATTTTGATAACTATGGCTAAAACTTGTAAAGTTCAAAAGCCAGTCATCAACAGATAATGATCACTTCTTCCTCAAATTGACTAGTTTCGAAAGTAAAGCGAAGAACTTTATAATCCAATTCCAAAAACCCAAAAGCGAGATTACAATTGTTAAAGATAACAAAACAGAGGCTAGAATTTGATCTCGCCTTTGACTCGCAGTGAACCCGAAATCGCCGGAATGATGGAATTCGAACACTTTCGTGACCCGAAATCAATCTGAACCCAAAATCAGGAAACTGACGAGAAGGAGAACCGTAAGAGAGTAGTGTAGAAGGTCCCAAAGAAGAAGTCGAAGCCATCGTTGAGGAAGAGGCGATGAAGAAGGAATAATCAGGTTTCAGACGAATTTGCATTTGCAGATAAGATGAAGATGAGGACTGTCTTTATAGAAGAAATGGAACAGAGAGAGAATGAGATCTCGAAGCAAACGTAGTAACCATGTCGTTGTCTTGATTTTGATCTTCACTGGTTCCAGAAGAAGCTCACCGGAGGAGATTTTTTTATATATACATTCAATTAAAAAATTTATGTGTTTTAATTTATTATTATTATTTTTTTGTCTTTTTGCTCATAATCTCGTACGAAAACTTTAGTGTTACTCAATGGAATCACATGAGAATATACGACATTTGGTGCTGATGATCCAATTATGGTCTTTACATTAATTCTTAGCTAATTTGGGTTTGTGTTTATGTCAGAAAATCTAAAAATTCTTAAAATTATTAAAGTTCTTGATTTTTTTGCAGCTTTAGGGCAAAGTAAATCTCCCACCCATTTACGTTTTTGTAGCTGTTACAGTTTGTGATAGATAATTTTGTTGTTGATTAGAGAATGTAATAATAATCAGCTTTGTAAGGGAAAAAAATTACTATTTATTAATTATTTGAATTTTTTTTCTCAACATAGCGAAACTTGAAGCAGAAAAGGTATAATAAAAAAAAGATAAGGAACAATATTGAGTTATACGAATAATCCAGCTTTAATCATGTGTCTTCTTCCTCAAGTCCTCCTCACAGAGTAACGCTCGGAAACTTGCAACGATCATTTCCTGTAAAAAATCTTTGTTAGTGACTATACGAAAAGGTTATTTTGGTCTAAATTTGGAAACTACAAAGAATGGCTCACCAGGGTTGGTTGTTGTCTCATGAGCCAATCCATTGAAGAAACATTGAATGCTTTGGTTACGAAACTGAGCCCAGTACGAATTAAGCGCGTAGCTTGCATGCCAATAAATGGAGACTGGTTCGTAACATTCTCTCCCAGGAGCTAAAGCTGCACAAGTGGTGTTGCTTTGGGCACAAGCCATCCTCAATGTTTCTTCAAGCTCAGTCTCGTTGGCTCCTTCGACTGGTACGCACCACACTTGACCTTTGTAAGGAACGTTGTTCGTCGGTTTAGGTAACGGGTTGAAACCGGTTAAGGGTGTTTGACCGGTGAAATCTACGTCGTAGATTGGTGAACCGTCGGGATGCAAGATTCCCCAATGTCTCTGTGTCCCCGAACCGGATTTCTGGTTTTCGTTGAATAAGGAGAAAACAAATGTCGGTATTGGTAAACCGGGTCTTGATGGTGTACCGATTGGAGGACTTGCGCTCATCTTCTTGATCAGATTACGGTTATAGGTAGCTGCGTTGAGAATGTTGGCTCCGGTTTCGTCGATGTCACCGAAATTAGGCCATCCGGTTTCAGAGATCGCGAGGCGCATATGTGGATAACCGAGTTTGGTCATGGCGAAGAGAACCGAATCCAACATTTGGTCTAGAAGATTACGGTAAACCAAACCGGTTTGAGGATCGGTATAGGTTGAGTGTCCTTGGAACAGAGCAAAATCCAAACTGGTGTTCATGGGGTTTCTTGACCAACGGAAGTAAGGATGAACATTAAGGAAGAAGTAAGAGTTTGTTCCGTTGAGAAACTTCAGCAACGGTAACATCACCGGTCCGGTGATTTCTTCCCGGAATGTTCCGTTCGATGGAGGAAACGACGACCGGAGAGAATCCATAGCTAGAGGTGTCCCAACTTTGATGTTGTGAATCCCATGTAATCTGAGTGAGTTAACGATTTTGCGCATCGCCGGTACAAGATTCACAGAGACATTCCCAGAATTGTAGCTGAGGATTTCGTTTCCGACAAGGACAAAACGGATTTGTGTTTGTGGATAGTAAGGGAGGATGTTAGTTCTGACCCATTCGTCAGCTATGGTTTGGTTAGAGCTGAGGGCGGTGATTTGGTGGTTAGGGACGGTTATGGTGACGTAGAGATTGGTTTGAGAGAGGAGTGTGAGACTCTCTGGATCGGCGTCATAGAGCTTGACATGACCAGCTTTGATAGATTTGATGAAGTTGATGGATTGATATGGAGATGGGAGGTTGTTTCCTCTTCTTCCATAGTTGATACCAATCTTGCTAGCCAAATCTAGCATTGTTTTCCTCTGCATGTACCTGTGCCCTTGGAACCGAGTTGCGGAACAACATGAACCTGTAAAACCAAGAAAACCATGTTCAATATGGGAGATTACGTAAAGAAAATGTAAACATGATGCATTATTAAGATGACTTACTTGAAAAGACAAGGATGGTGAAGAGGAAGAAAGCAAGAAGAGACATGTCTTTGTGTTTGTGTCTGGTTTGGTTTGCAATGTGTTGGTGATGATCAGAATGTGATTTTAAGATGGAATGGTGTGGCATTGGAGATGAGGTTTATAAGTAAGAGTATGGTGTAGTGTAGGTTTATTGAGTCATGCAAGAAAAGCTTTGTTTTGGCTTTTGATTTTCTTTTTGAAACTCTCATAGTTCTTTTGTGCTATGATTTTAAAAGGATTGTTGGTTGGATGGTTCAAATTGAACCAAGAAACACTTTCCCCAATATTGTTAATTTTGCAAATACATTTCTGATTGTAGATTGAGAGATTATACATCAATAATGAGTTTAGTAGACTAATGGACTAAAATGTATGTTTCGATGATAACAATTTATGTAGAATTTAAAAGAACTGTATACTATATAGTATTTTAATTTATCTTCCGTGCACGAACCAAAACTTCAGTACCACACTGATACACATGGCTTTTAGACGACCACTCATAGTAATCGTTATCTTCATTTATATAACCGCCGGCGTGAAAATCGCCGCCGCGGATGAGCCGGTGCCGACGCCATGGCCACACCAGTTCCACGCGCTAATGTTCATGAATTACTCCGGCGATCTCTCGATGATCGACCTTTGGTACGACTGGACCAACGGTCGTAATTTCAATATCATCCAGGAGCAGCTCGGTGGTATTACCTACGACCTTGAATGGAACAATGGTACTTCCTTCTTTTACACGCTCGACGAGTCAAAATCGTGCCGCTCCGGTCAGCTCGAGGTTGGTATTTTCTGTTCATGACTCTGTTACAGATCTCAGAATACGGTTAGGCTGTAGAATAGGGAACCAAATTCGAATTTGGGATTTGGTTAACTTTGTTAATTGCTTTGTGTGAATTCACTGGGAATGAGAGTTAGAAAACCAGAGATTGCTCCAATTTGAAGCAACAATGACCTTAGTTATAGTGTCTGGTTTATAGGATAGTCATTGTGTAAGGTTTGAGTTTTTCATTTTGAGTAGGAAATTGAAATATCTTAGGAGAGTAGGAGAGTTCTCGGTTTTGTTAAAGTCAGGTGATTTCACAAATCTTCATTTGATGAAAATGGAGCTCTCTGCAGATTTAGTCTGAAGTTCTCTCTTGTTTCTTACTACTTCACTCTCACTTGGTCTTTCTTTTTAAAAAATTCCAGTAATTTGTAGTATTTCCTTGTTAACTGTAGCAGGCAGGGTGTACATTTTGATTGTTACCAATACTCTTTGTGCTTTGCATCTTATGGGAAGACTGAAGCTACCTAATCACTCTGGTGACTTTGATATGCTCGTTAAGTAACAATACTTTACAAAATCCTTAACCAGGATCAGGAGATTAGGATTCGGTAGTAGTAGGGTACATGACCTGGTCTGGTCTCTTGGAATACCTTTGCAGAGTAGAAACTTGTAGGATCAACAGATGATTATTCAAGAGGGTTCAGTGAGTGACTTCACATGTTTACTAAGGCTTGGTTTTTCGTTTTTATAGTAGCAAGTTCACTTAGATTGGTCCTGTATGAACCTGGAATGCTTTTGTAAATAGTAACTTGCTGAATATTCTTGGAATTTTATGTCACATAAGGTTGGAATACTGCGACCAAACTGGCTAGATGGAGCCAAGTACCTTGGTCAACAGAACGTGAGTGGGTTTCTCTGCAATGTATGGGAGAAGGTAGACTTTATATGGTACTATGAAGATGTTGAAACCAAGAGACCCGTGCAATGGATATTCTATACAGGTGATTGATACCATCAACATGCCCATTGTCTTCGATCTGTCTAATGGTTTTTTCTAGCAAAATTCATCTGACATATAACTGTTGCAGGGAGGGAGGCTCATATAATGACATACGAGGTAGGTGCGGTCCTAGAGGATGAGAAATGGCAAGCACCGGTTTATTGTTTCAACAAAGAGAAGAAGAGTTTGTCTACAAAGGGAGCTTTGAGTGAATTTAAAGGATACAAAGAAAAGGCTGCTTTGTAATGTTAATTAACGAGACCTTCTTTTCTTCTAGATGACCAATCAGGAGGAGTACAAGAGTGAATAAACGAGACCTTCTTCTCTGTTTGTTCTCTTTATTTGAACAAGGTAAGATGCACATTCTTTAACTTCAAAAACTTAAAACCCACTACTCATCCTCGTCCACAAAACCTTTAAGATTCAAATCCGACGGTCCACCTTCCGCTGCCGCATCAACAGCCATCGCCTTCCACTTCTCTGCATTCTCTCTCATCTCCTCCGCCTCTTCTCCACCACTCATCACCTTCTCCAAACACCTTCTAATCTCCTCCCCATCCACATCTCCTTCCTCCCCAACCTTCACCTTCACTCCAATCCTCCACGTATCCTCCACAAGCTTCGCCGTTGTACACTGATCAGCAAACTGCGGAAACGCAACCACCGGAACACCACTCTCTAAACTCTCCAACGTCGAATTCCAACCACAATGAGTCACAAAACATCCCACAGCACAATGCGCCAAAACAGCTGTCTGAGAACACCATCCCACCACCAATCCTCGATCACTTCCTCTGATCAATTCAAGAAACCGATTCTTCTTCTTCTCTTCTGGATTTTTCTCCCTCACGATCCATAAAAACGGTCTGTTTGTAGCTAACACGCCGTGAGTAAGCGCTTCCATGTGTTTCTCTGGTAAATCATCGGCGTGTGTGCCTAAGGAAATGTAAATCACTGATCTCTCGAGCTTCGAGTCTAACCATTTCGTGTAATCCTCGTCGGAAGATTTGAAAAGATCGGTTTTACCCTCGGAGGAAGAAACCAACGGTCCGATTGGGATCATCTTGAGTTTCTCAACAGAGGTTAAAGCATCGTGTTCCAAAGCAGAGAATGTGTTAACAAGAATCTTAGGGTTTGATTCCGTTTCGAGAGCTTCGATATGTTCTCTTAGAGTCACAAGAGCTGACGGTAATGCCTTCGAAGGTTGAAGAAACGACGGGAGGTCACCGGTGGTGATCAGTGGCAGTTTCGGTAATTTAATCGGTTCAACGTCGAAGAGATGTTTGTAAGAGGTGTTGAAGTAGTAGTAGTAGATGTCTAGTACAGTAGCTGGTTCAATCCAGAGAAGTGTAGTTGGGAGGTGAAACTCACGCGCTACCGTAGAAACCCACGGGACGAGAACAGAGTAGATTACCCCGGTGATAGGCTCTGTTTCGGTGGTGGCGTCAAGATTGGCTTTGATGATGTCTCTCAGGGCGTTTGAACCACATCGTTTGAGTTCGGACATGTAGATTTTCTGGTCTTCGAATGACTTGAGACCGTCGTCGAATCCATCGGTGAACCAAGCGAAGGATAGACCTTTTGTGGAAGGTGGCTCGCCCATACGTCGGTGAGCAGAGACTGCGGTGGAGTATGTGACGGTTGCACCGTGGTGGATGAGGCGGTTGGCTAGTTGAAGCGCCGGGTTGATGTGACCTTGCGCTGGGAATGTTACAAGCAAGTAATGTGGACGACGATGGGAACCATTGACGGAAGTGGCCATTTTAGAATGTTTTGAAGATGTTATAAGTTTTAGTAAAAGAAAGAACATACTCAAGCTTTTATATATAAGAGCTAAACCATTTTAAGTATCAATGGTATAAAAGATGGATTAGGAATAATTGACAATCTTTGCACTGTCTGTCTCTTACAAGACCGGTGGATGAGAAAAGTCTTATGTGACGACCGACGAGTAACAGCCACGAGTAGAAAGATGATTAGGAATATTTCAGTCTGTTTTTGATCAGTTCTCAACCTCCACAAGACCGCAACCAACCACCATGGTAAGGAAATGATTGTTGTCTTTTCTTTTAAAAAATATTAGTTATTTTAGTTTTTTTTTTTTATGATTGCTAATTTAATACAGACACAAAACTGAGAATTTGATCTCTTTTAACAGTTTGTTACTTCACAGTGACCATTTGAGAAGTTGCATCCACTGTCCATCCATTCTCATACTGTTAATCAAAAAATAAAACAATTATCGATGAATCAAATTTTGTCATGTTTTTGTAATAAAGTGCTAGTATGTATAGTGGAGTTCTTAAAGAATCTTACAAAAAGTTATTGGTGGGCTATGCTTTTTAGGATATGACACTAAAGTAAAGAAGGCTAGCCTAAGAACTCACACTTTCTTCTTTACTCTTCTTCCCTACAATTACGATCGCCAAAAACCCTAAATTTCTAAAAACTGCTTTTATCTCCAAGTAAGTTTCAATATTGATCTTCTGCTCTTTTTATTTGTTCAAGCTAGCATGTTGTTTGATCTTTAGCTTTTCGGTTGGTTTTCAGGAAGTTGAAAAAGATGGATCTTAGTGGTTGTAGAGATATAATCAGTAGTTTACCAGAAGCCATTAGTTGCCATATCCTATCCTTCCTTCCCACTAAAGAAGCTGCTTCCACTTCGGTTCTTTCGAAAAAATGGCGGTATCTCTTTGCTTTTGTCCCTAATCTTGATTTAGATGAATCTGTTTATCTGAATCCTGAGAATGAGACGGAAGTTTCTTCAAGTTTTATGGATTTTGTGGATAGAGTGTTGGCATTGCAAGGCAATTCTCCATTACATAAGTTCTCTCTAAAGATCGGAGATGGCGTTGAACCAGACCGTATCATTCCTTGGATAAATAATGTGTTGGAACGCGGTGTATCCGATCTTGATCTACACGTGTATATGGAAACGGAATTTGTGTTTCCTTCAGAGATGTTCTTGAGCAAGACACTGGTTAGGCTGAAGCTAATGCTATATCCTCTCTTGGAATTTGAAGATGTTTATCTCCCGAAGCTTAAGACGCTTTATATTGACTCATGCTATTTTGAAAAGTATGGTATTGGGCTTACCAAGCTTCTTTCTGGTTGTCCCATACTTGAGGATTTAGTTCTTGATGATATACCTTGGTGCACTTGGGATTTTGCCTCGGTGTCTGTCCCAACTCTCAAGAGACTAACGTTTAGCACGCAAGTGCGAGATGAGTTTCCAAAGAGTGTGTCTATTGATACTCCGAATCTTGTCTACTTGAAGTTTACTGACACTGTTGCAGGCAAGTATCCGAAAGTGAATTTCGATTCGCTTGTTGAAGCTCATATCGATCTTAGATTGTTACAGGGCCATCAAGGTTATGGTGAAAATGATATGGTTGGCAATGCAACAGATTTTATAATGCGTATATGCAATGTGAAGACTCTCTATCTATCTTCCAACACTCTTCAGGTTTGTTTTCATCATGAAAAACAACTTGTAATCTTTTTAACATTGTTCAAGGATTTGAGTTAGTGATTGCAATTGAGTGATGATAATCTAGTTGTTGTGGTTGTGTTTCAGGTACTTACTTACAGTTGTGATGCTATACCAATATTCAACAACCTGACTCATTTAACCATCGAGAGTAATCCCGAAGTAGGATGGCAGTCATTGCCAGGTTTGCTCAAGAATTCTCCAAATCTTGAAACTCTTATCTTCCAAGTAAGAAACAAAACCCTTGGAAAGCATTTGTTGACTCAATTTTTCAAAGTTTAAGAATATTTCACTATGTATGTTTCAGGGCCTCATCCACAAAGCCACCGATAAATGTGGAGACGTGTGCTTGTGCAAACCTCGTGAGGAGATTCGCAGTTGCTTAGCATCAAGTCCGGTGAAGGTTATAAAGATACTGAAATTTGGTGAAATCAGTGATGACATGGAGAAGCAGAGAGAGCAGATCAAGTATTTCTTGGAGACAATGCCGAATCTTGAGAAGATGATTTTGTACTACAATACAACAAGTGTTGAAGATGTAACTGAAGTTTCAAGCCGACTTCAGAGGCTAGTTTCTAAATTAGCTTCATCGACGTGCATTGTCCAACTAATCTCTGATAACCTCAGCTTGTCATCTACTGTATCGACAAATGGGCTCCTCTGTTTCTAAAGGGTACCTCTTCGGTTTGAAGATGAACCTCTTTATCTCAGAGATGATTACCAAAGCTTAGGGAGTACCCTAGCTTGTCGTCACTAAAATAATCTTCTCTTGTTTCTGCCTAATTATGTTCTAAAGACGTGTTATTTAGGCTTTGTCCTTATTGACTTGCAATGTTAACTTCAGTTTTTTCTTGTTACAGTTGGTCTGTTGTGTAAAATGATCTTGTAAGAGTAATTGGTAGGAGTAAGCAGACAACAAAAGCTGAAACATCCCTTTTGTGTAAAGATCTGCAACAAAACCGAATTAACATTTTATCTAATCAAACAAATAAAACAATTATCGCTAAATCAAATTATGTCAAGTAATGTTTTTGTAAGATGCTAGTATATCTGATTAAATATATTATTTTATCTAATGGAGCTCAAAATATCTTCCAAAATCTTACAAAATCTTTTAGCCTTTTAGGACAAGACACTAAAAAAAGGCTAGCCTAGGAAGTAGGAACTCACACTTTCTTCTTCACTCTTGCCTACAAATACAATCGCCAAAAACCCTAAATTTCTACAATAGTTGAGTCATTTTGGTGAGCTATCTTCACTTTAGCCTACAAATACAAGTAAGTTTCAATATCGATCTTTTTATTTTTTCAAGCTAGCGTGTTTGTTTGTTTGTTTGATTCTTAGCTTCTCGGTTGGAACACGTAGAGGAAGATTGAATCGGTCTCGTGTCTTTGGTTTTCAGGTTGTTGAAAAGGATGGATCTTAGTGGTTCTAGAGATGTAATCAGTAGTTTACCGGATGACATTAGTTCCCATATCTTGTCCTTCCTCCCCACTAAAGAAGCTGCTTCCACTTCGGTTCTTTCGAAAAAATGGCGGTATCTCTTTGCTTTTGTCCCTAATCTTGATTTGGATGACTCTGTTTATCTGAATCCTGAGAATGAGACGGAAATTTCTACAAGTTTTATGGATTTTGTGGATAGAGTGTTGGCTTTGCAAGGTAATTCTCCTCTACACAAGTTCTCTCTAAAGATTGGAGATGGCATTGATCCAGTCCGTATCATTCCTTGGATAAATAATGTGTTGGAACGGGGTGTATCCGATCTTGATCTACACCTGAATTTGGAATCAGAATTTCTGCTTCCTTCACAAGTCTACTTGTGCAAGACACTGGTTTGGCTGAAGCTAAGGTTTGGGCTATATCCCACGATTGATGTTGAAGATGTTCATCTCCCAAAGCTTAAGACGCTTTATATTGAGGCAACCCATTTTGAAGAGCATGGTGTTGGGCTTACCAAGCTTCTTTCTGGTTGTCCCATGCTTGAGGATTTAGTTCTTGATGATATATCTTGGTTCATTTGGGATTTTGCCTCGGTGTCTGTCCCAACTCTCAAGAGGCTAAGGTTTAGCTGGCAAGAGCGAGATGAGTTTCCAAAGAGTGTGTTGTTAGATACTCCGAATCTTGTATACTTGAAGTTTACTGATACTGTTGCAGGCAAGTATCCGAAAGTGAATTTGGATTCCCTTGTTGAAGCTCATATCGATCTTCGCTTGTTGAAGCCTCTATTGATAAATTACCATCAAGGTTATGGGGAAAATGATATGGTTGGCAATGCTACAGATTTTATAATGCGTATATGCAATGTGAAGACTCTTTATCTATCTGCCAACACTCTTCAGGTTTGGTTTCAGTCTATCCCGCTTTTAAATTTATGTTACTTAGAAGAAGACAAACAACCTGTAATAACATTGCTTAAGGATTTGAGTTAGTGATTGCAATTGAGTGAATCTAGTTGTTATGGTTTTGTTTCAGGTACTTACTTACAGTTGTGATGCTATACCAATATTCAACAACCTGACTCATTTAACCATCGAGAGTAATCCGAGAGTAGGATGGCAGTCAGTACCGGGCTTGCTCAAGAATTCTCCAAATCTTGAAACTCTTATCTTCCAAGTAAGAAACAAACCCTTGAAAAGCATTTTGTTGTCTCATTTTTCAAACTTTGATAACATTTCACTTATGTATGTTTCAGGGCCTCATCCACAAAGCCACATATAGATGTGGAGATGTGTGCTTGTGCAAAAAGCCTCGGAAGGAGATTCTCAGTTGCTAATCATCAAGTCCGGTGAAGGTAATAAAGATACTGAAATTTGGTGAAAACAGTGATGACATGGAGAAGCAGAGAGAGCAGATCAAGTATTTCTTGGAGACAATGCCGAATCTTGAGAAGATGATTTTGTACTACAATACACCAAGTGTTGAAGATGTAACTGAAGTTTCAAGCCGACTTCAGAGGCTAGTTTCTAAAGTAGCTTCATCGACATGTATTGTCCAACTAATCTCTGATAACCTCAGCTTGTCATCTACTGTATCGACAAATGGGCTCCTCTGTTTCTAAAGGGTACCTCTCCGGTTTGAAGATTATCCTCCTTTACTCAGAGATGGATTGACAAAGCTTTGGGGGAGTAAGTACCCTAGCTTGTTATAGTCGCTAAAATGATTTTCTCTTGTTTCTGCGTAGTTCTGCTCAAAAGATATGTTATTTAGGCTATCCTTTTTGGCTCACAATGTTAAACTTCATTTGTTGTTTGTTTTAGTTTGTCTGTTGTGTAAACTGATTTAGTAAAGAATTAAAAGAGAGTCACATATTATCAGAGGGTCCGTAGTAAAACAAGAGATCACTAGTTTTAAACGGCAGATTTCGAAACTTCATCGCTGCCTTCATTGGAGATGGCATAATAGGCTGAGAGGTTGAATCCTTCGCGGGGTCCAGGAATGAAGCTTCCGTAGTCAGCATCTGGTATAGAAGCGAGATTGAAGATTTCTGAGACGGCGTTGTTCGCGGCGGCCTTATGGAATAACATTTGGACGACGGCACCGGTAACAGTGTAGTTGTCCTCGGGGAGTGGGCATCGGAGAGAGAAGAGATCATCAGAGATCATAGGAGCGAATAGCCACAAGGAGGAACCAACTTTAACGTCTAGGACGACTGTTGTAAAGTCCATACCTAGATCATGTGCATAGCGGACAGCTTCGGCGTAGGCGGTCTGAGACCATTCGGTCTTGCGGGCACAAATCCATGTGCTTGCGAAGGCTGATTCGAGAGTAGGGTAGCAAATCATTCGTTTAGAGAGACTGCTTACTTCTACGACACCTAGCTGAGAGCGGTAGTTAGCCGCATTGAGTGTAACATTGACTCCAGGACGGGAGATATTGGCTCTGCTTTTGCAGAAACCGAGTCTTCCATCAAGATGGAGCGCGAGTTCGTAACTCTTATTTCCAATCACCGGTTGAGTGTCTCTCGTGTTACGAGGGATCTCATAATTGGTTTCCGAGAGGTGTGGATATTCAAGCCTGACTCGATCTCATAAATGCTCCAAAAGATCAACTGACCCTCTGTTCCTCCGTGTCTCCGTGACATTTGCCTCTGTACACCCTCAAATTTACATTTAAATTTTTTTGAATTTTCATTATAGTCTTTCATAGTACTGTAACAACAATTACTTATAATGATAAAAGTTAAAGTTTCATAAAATATATATAAAACATACTATAAAAATAATCATGTTAAATAATATACAAAAACAAAAATTTACATGACAATACAAAATTATATATCCTCACCAAAAAAAAAATAAATTATATATGAATTAGAAAATAAACACAACATAAAACATAAAAAAATTTATAAAATTAGATGTAAAATTATAAAATTATTCAATGTAGTTATGTCTATAATGCTCCCATATATGCTCAATGTAATATTATTGTTGTATAAATTTGTTTTTAAATGTTATGTTTTTTATATTTGAATTTATATGAATATACTTGTAAAAATTAAATGTAATAGAATTATTTAAAAAAAAAATAAGTATGAGGACTAAAATGAAATTTTGAAAAGATTTTGAGGGTGTGAGTAGTGCACACTCAAATTTGAAGGTACACTATTCACACCCACAAAAAATAAGGGTTTGTTGGAGTTCAAAAAGTCCTCAAATTTAAAGATGTCAAACCTTCAAAATAAGGGTTTGATGGTCACTTACTCCAATAACACACCCTCAATATTGACAATCATTTGTTCTAATGATAAAACTTCATAAAAAAATTTAAAACATACATTTCAAAAAAATAATGTCAAACAATATTAGAGAAACAAAACTTTACATGTTACTACAAAATTATATATAAATTAAAAAAGAAACATAAAATAAAACTCGTGTATTTCATGTATAATTTTATTATTGAAATGATAATGTTAATGTGTGTTAAATTGCTCAATGTAATATCATTGTTGTATAAACTTTGTTTTGAAATATAATATATTTTATATTTTAATAATTTTAATTTTAATTTTAATGTATTTTAATTATATGGATATATTTAATATAATTGAATTGAATATAGGGTAATATTAGTAGATAACCAAATAAAACATACAAATTAAGAAACTAGCAGAGAGAAAGTTTTTTGTTACAAAATAACCATGGACCCACGTTGTCGGAAAAAAGGAAATAACAAAGCTACCCTTCATTTGTTGTAAGATGAACAGTAAACGAAACACATCCGTGTAATTTTTCAAAATAGCATGTAACATTAAAATTTCAC